>Ga0080064_1001282_pt1 | contig 52546 bp, 48 predicted proteins | sample Subgrocontami54m_FD_69260 | JGI IMG/M metagenome (GOLD analysis project Ga0080064, IMG submission 69260) | Subsurface groundwater microbial communities from S. Glens Falls, New York, USA - GMW46 contaminated, 5.4 m (SPADES assembly) (version 2) ...
ACGTCAACAGCGAACGACGAACCGTCTCGTGCAGCGACTCAAGGGCATGGGCTATGAAGTCACACTAACGTCGGCAGCCTGAGTCTATTTTCAGGGCAGACACAGAGGCACAGAGGTCTTGTTGGGGGTAGGTGAGGTCGTGACCTCACCCCGGCCCTCTCCGCCTCGCCACGGCGAGCAGGCCGGCGGAGAGGGAGGACGGCGGGCGGGGGCCGCCCGCGGGCGAGGCGGCGACATACGCGATCGAGCATCGGGCTGCGTGACATCCTTTTCACCACAGAGACACAGAGGCACAGAGGTCTTGTTGGGGGTAGATGAGGTCGTGACCTCACCCCGGCCCTCTCCGCCTCGCCACGGCGAGCCGGCCGGCGGAGAGGGAGGACGGCGGGCGGGGGGGCCCGCGCTCCCACCTCCCACCTCCCGCCTCCGATCCCCAGCCCCTACGGCCCTATCAGGGAGTAGGGATCGCGGCCCTTCAACGCTCGCCGTCGCCAGATCCAGCTTCGCCGTCCCTCAAGTGCGCCCCTAAGGGTGCCGAGGATCACAGCACAGGTTGGCCGCGAACCCTTAGGGGTTTGCACTGAGGCGGGGAGCAGAGCGACATGGCGGAGGACGCCACGGCATCCGCGATACGACGGATCGGCAGGTGGTGCACGCGCGGGCGCGTCGCTTCGTGCGTCGCCCTTGCAGGCGGCGCGACGATCGTCGTCTTCGCGATCGCCTCGGCCGGCGGCGCATCGGGATCACCGAGGGCGCTGGGAGAGCCGCCGCGGTCGGGCGTGGAGCGTAGCGGCGCGTCGACGCCGGGCTCGCCGGGCAGTGCGCCGTCCCTCACACACGCCGAAGCCACGACGCTGGCGGCGATCGAGCGGTACGTCGAGATCGCTGCGCGGCCGACGTCGACGGTTGTGCCGGCGTCGCCGACGCAGGCGCCACCGACGAACACGCCGCAGCCAGTGCCGACGCCGAGGCGGCCGCTCGCCGTGCAGGTACCGCCCACGGTGCCTGTGCCGGCTTCGACGCCCGTGCCGCCGAACGTGCCTGCGCCCACATCAACACCGGCGCCGCCGCCACCGCCCCGCGCTTCCGGGCTCGATACGTCGCCGATGGACGCCTACGCGCAGGCGCTGTTCGACGATACGAATCGCCGTCGCGCCTCGCAGAATATGCCGCCGCTGCGCGCGAACCCGGAGCTGGTGGGGATCGCGCGCATACGGTCACGGGACATGGCCGACCACAACTACTTCGCGCACGTCAGCCCGGTCACGGGCGACAACGCCTTCACGCTGATGGACAAGTACGGGGTGCCGTATGGCTGGGCTGGCGAGAACCTGGCGAAGAACAACTACCCCATCGCGGAGACGGAAGGCGTCGCGGACGTGGCGTTATGGAACAGCGCGCCGCACCGGGAGAACATCCTCAACCCGCACTACACCGACATGGGCATCGCGCTGGTGGTCGACCCAAGCGGGATGAACTACTTCACGATCATCTTCACGGGGCCGGCGTAGGGCGGGTGGCTGAGAGGTCGGAAGTCGGAGGTCGGAAGTCAGAGGTTGGAGGTCGGAGGCGGGAAGCGGGAAACGGTCGCTGCGTCTCAATTTACAGCCTTCGGTTCGGTAGCCAAGAGCCAGAAGCTAGCCTCAGTCCTCCAACGTCTTGCGCGGGTGGCGGCCGTCGACGTAGCCGACGAATGGCGGGTGGATGTTGTAGCCGAGCAGCTCCTGCAGGCGCTCGGGCAGGGTGCGCACGACGTCGCGCGGGACGGCGAGCACGTGGTTCTCCTGCGGGCGCAGCCATCCCGAAACGTACTCTAGGATCGTGCCGAGGCGCGGGCGGTCGCTGTTGTTGGCGCCGCCGCCGTGGAAGACGCTGCCGACGAAGAACATGACCGAGCCGGCGAGCATCGTCGCCAGCTCGACGGGCGTCGACTCGTCGGGTCGCTTGTCGGTCCAGAGATGGCTCCCCGGCACGACGCGCGTGGCGCCGTTCTCCTCCGTGAAGTCGTCGAGCGCCCACATGGTGTTCAGCACCAGCTCCTGGTGCGGGCGGGCGATCGGGTAGATGCCGTCGTCGGTATGCAGCACTTGCGCCGTCTCGCCGGGCGAGATCTCGATGCCGACGGGGGCGCTGAGCTGGTAGCTGGGGCCGAGCACGCGGTCGAGCACGCCCAGCACCAGGGGGTGCGTGGCGGGTTCGTCGAAGACGCGGGTCTTCGCGAAGAGCGCGTAGATGCGGCGCGTCTTGAAGCCTTCGAAATCGTTCCGGCCGACGCGCGTCTCTTCGAGGATGCGCGTCAGCTCCGCGCGCTTCGCTGACGCCTCGGCGGGCGACAACAGATGCTCGACGATCGCGTAGCCGTTGCTCGTTAGGGACGCCGCTACGTCGTCCGCGGTGGCCGGTGCGTTCATGCGTGCTGTCGTCGGCATCGTGTGCTCCTTCGGCCGTCGCCCATCGTTGTACCTGGAACTCGACGATACGCCAGTAACCCGTGGGCTGCAACCATCGATCGGTCTGTTGGAAGGCTCGAATTTCGGGGCGGGGTACCGGAACCACTATTGGGCGCAGCTAAAGCTACGCGGGTACTTCGATCGAAGTACCCGCGTCATCAAGCGAGAAGTCGGCGGAGCTAACCGCCAAAGCTAACCGCTCACCGCCGGCCGACGCTACGCCGCGGCGAGGCCGCCGAATGAGTGCTTCTGCTTGGCCTCGCGCGCCGCGTCCTGGAGCGAGACGAAGTAGGAGTGGGCGGCCTGGTCCATATAGCGGCGGTTGAACGCCGGCGCCTCGCCGTGGTAGACGCAGATGTCCACCATCAGGTCGACGATGTCGCGCGGGTGGCAACCCTTGAAGCCGCGGCCCAGCCGGTCGTAGTAGGTGTCAATGAGGTACAGCGCGGCGTCGGCGTCGAACGGGATCTCGCGCTGCTGGCAGACGCGCGAGAGGATCTCGAGGAACTGCTCGCGGGTCGGGTCCGGGATCTCGATCTTGTGGCGGATGCGGCGGAAGAACGCCTCGTCGCCCAGTTGCGATGGGTGCAAGTTCGTCGAAAAGATCAGCAGCACATCGAACGGCACCTCGACCATGTCGCCCGTGTGCAGCGAGAGGTGGTCGATGCGCTCTTCCATCGGCACGATCCAGCGGTTCAGCAGCTCCTTCGTGGAGATCATCTGCCGGCCGAAGTCGTCCACGATGAGGATGCCGCTGTTCGCTTTCCACTGCAGGGGCGCGATGTAGAACTGCGACTGTGGCGAGTAGCGCAGCTCCAGTTCCTTGAGGGTCAGTTCGCCACCGGCCGTGATCATCGGCCGCCGGGCGACGACCCAGCGCCGGTCGCGCCGCCGCTCGCCGCCGCCGGAGGGCTCGTTGCCGACGCGGCGCTCCTGGTTTTCGAGCGGGATCTCGTTGTGCACGCGCGGGTCGAACACCTTGACGATGATGCCGTTGATGTCGATGGCGTAGGGGATCAGCACTTCGCCCGGCAGCATCTTGCCGATGGCGGCGGTGATCGTGCTTTTGCCGTTGCCGGAGCCTCCGTAGAGCAGCATCGATCGGCCGGAGTTGACGGCGGGGCCGAGCGCCTCGCAGACCGCATCGTCCAGTACCAGGTGGGAGAGCGCGGTGTCGACGACATGCGGCGTGACGCGCATCTCGCGGATCGACTGCATTTTCAGGACTTGCAGGTAGACCTCGAAGGGCACTGGCGCCGGTCCGATGTAGTGATTGCGCGCGAGCGCTTCCTCGGCTTTCTCCATGCCCTTGCTGGAGAGCGCGTACTGGTAGAGCTGCTCGCCCATTCCGGCGCTGCCGACCACTTCCGCCAGTTGCTCGCGCTTGAGAAATGCCAGCACTTCGTCAATAACGGGGAACGGCAACGCCAGCTGCGCCGCGACCTGACGGGCGGCGGGACGTCCGGCGAAGTAGATGGCCTTGACGACGAGGTCGAGGATCATCGAGAAGTCGAGCCCCGTTTCCTCGATGGTCTGCGGCTGGGGCACCCACGGCGCTCCAACCTCGCGGCCAGCGACGTTTGAGCGTGCGGCGGCGTCGACGAGCGAGCCGCGCATGCCTGCCGTCTCGATCGTCATCGCAGCTCCTCGGTGCTTGTCTTCCCGGTCACGCGCGCTCCTCGGCCTGTCGGCTGGCGGTCGCACGGAGATGGGACGAGCGGCGGCTCCCCCGATGTCCTCCGCTAGGAGTATCGGTTGGGGTTGCCAAAGCTGGATATCGAGGTCGATAACAGGGTCAGTGTGGGAACGCCGGCGCGGGGCGATGGAAGAGGAGCGGGTTGGGGCCAGGGGACGCCAGTCAGGCCCCGCCTCCTGAGCCGTCGTCCCCTGGGCCCGTAGCCCCAAGTGAAACCTCCGCCGCAGCGGGCGGGCTGATACGCGCAGCCTCACGGTGCGCAGATACGTCTCCCTGGACGTGCTTGCCAGCATCCGTGCTTTGGCATGCGAATACCGCTCAGCACGGCACCCATGTTGTCGATAGTACGTTGAGAGCGATTTTCTGCCGGCTCCACCCGGGCGTCCAACGAGGTCGCCTCCGACAGGGTGGGTCGATTCTGACACCGGCGGTCACCGCTGTCAAGGGGTTTGCGACGCCAATAACAGGCGTCAAGGAAACGCGCTCGATTCGGCGCCTACGGGCACCTTCGATGCCGCACTGAGGGGGCCGCGGGCCGAACCCGCGACACGAGGAAGAACATGCGCCTGAGGGTCGTGCTGGGCATCGCGGTGAGCGCCGTATTTTGTGCGACGTTCGCCGTCGCGGACGCGCAGCAACCCCCGACCCTCCGCGCGGATATCGTCAGCACGAGCGCCGGGGACTACCCGGCCGCGCGCGCTGTCGTCAGCATCGAAAACACCGGCACCGTCGACGTCAAGAGCCTCACGGCGGCGAACTTCCAGGCTACGGTCAACGGCAAGCCGGCGAGGATCCTCTCGGCCGATCTGGCGTCGAGCCAGAACGCACCGCTGGACGTGCTGCTGCTGATGGACATCAGCGGCAGCATGGCTGGTGAGCCCATCAAGCAATCCAAAGATGCGGCGACGGGCCTGATCCAGGCGCTGGCGCCGAACGACCGCGTCGCGGTGATCAGTTTCGCGGACACCGTTACGCTGGTGCAGGACTTCACAGCGGACCGTGCGCTGGCATCGGCGGCTATCGCGGGGCTCACAGCGTGGGGCAACACCGCGCTGTACGACGCGACGGCTGCCGCGGCGTTCAAGGCAGCCACATCCCAGAGCCCGCGCCGGGCGATCATCTTGCTGAGCGATGGCGCGAACGGCGGCGTCACGGCCAAGACGCCACGCGACCAGGCGCTGAGCGCCGCAACGGCCGCCGGCGTGCCGTTCTTTGCCATCGGCGAGGGCAAGGACATCGACCGCGCCTACCTCACCCAGCTGTCGACGGTGTCCAAGGGGCGGTACCTGGAAGCGCCGAAGGTGAGCGATCTCGGTGGCCTGTTCACCTCGATCAGCGAACTGCTGACGAGCCAGTTCATCGTCACCTTCGATGGGAGCGCGGCGAGCGGCGCGCAGGAAGCTCCGATCGCCATCACCGTGCAGTCGGGCGCCGCGAGCGTCACGGCGCAAGGAACGTTCAAGCCCGGCCCCAATTTTTCGCCTCCCGTCATCGTATCGGTGACCGGGATAAGCGCGGGCGAGGCGCTGAGCGAGCAGCGGGTGATCACGGCCGTGCCGGACAGGACGGAGGGGTTGACCCGCGTCGCATTCTACGTCGACGGTGTGAACGTGTACGAGACGGCGAAGCCTCCGTACACGTTCACGTACGACCCGAAGGCGTTCGGCTCGGCGGCGCACACGCTGAAGGCCTCGGTGATGGCTGGTACCCGGTCGTTCGACTCGGCCCCGGTTTCCTTCACGTCGCACGCCCCGGCCGTCGCGCCGAAGAGCGGGGGCGGCGTTTCCCTGCCGTGGCTGCCCATAGCGGCGGCGCTGATCATCGTGGCTCTCGTTGGCATCGTGGCGACGGTTGTGATGCGCGCCCGCCGCGACCGTGGTGGCGACCTGAGCGGCCCTGCCGCCGACCAGCGCATCACACCATGGGTGGCGCGGCACCGCAACTTCTCCGAGCCGCCGCTAGAGGCCGTCGAAGAGACGCCCGAGGGCGCCGAGGAGGTCGGCGAGCCGATGGGCGTGCTCATTTCGCGCGCTGGCCCGCTCCTCGGAACCGAGTACGTCGTGGGCGGCAAGCCGATGAGCATCGGCTCAGGTACCGGCTGCGGCGTGCACATCCGAGACATGGCGCTCTCGACCGAAGAGGCGCGCATCTGGGTGCGCGACGGGCATTTGATGGTGCACAAGATGACGCGGCTGACGGCGATCGCGGCTGATGGCGTGTCGGGCGGCTGGACCATCCTCGAGCCCGGCGATCGCCTCGATATCGGCGCCCATGCCTTCGAGTTCCGGCTGTGGTCGGCTCCGCCGCCGGAGTCGGAGCGGGAGGACGTCGAGCCCGCCGAGGTGCCGAACGTCCTCCGGGATCCGAATACTCCCCGGCCGATCGGCTCGCGCCCGACCGCGTTGCCGCTGGCGGCCTCTGGGCTGGGCGCGATCTGGCCGCGCGAGGATGCACCGCGGCCCATGAACGACCAACCGTCCGACCTCGACGCGCAGGCCGGTTAGCGGGCCTCGGAGCGGTAAGAGATTCGCTTCTCGCGAGTCTAACCCTAAAGCCGCCGCATCGGGATGCCGATCCTCATTGGGACACGAGGGAGCACCCCTAAGGGACGCCCGCCGGCGGCGCTTGCGCCCGAATGGGGGGTGTGCGGATGTCCTCAGCGCGTTGGAGTGGAGCGCCGAATGGTCAGTGCGAATGCCGCCGTCCCGCGGGCCAACGATGACACGCCGCTGGTGCTCCGGGCGATCCGGCGCGACCAGGACGCGTTCGGCGAGCTGTACGACCGGCACGTCGTCCGCGTTTACCGCCACATCTACTACATGGTGGGCAATGCCGCTGAAGCTGAGGACCTGACGGCGCAGACGTTCCTGCGCGCCTGGGAGGCGATCGAGCGGTACCAGGTCCGCGGCGCGCCGTTCGTTTCTTGGCTGCTCCGCATCGCTCACAACCTGGGCGTCAGCTACCTTCGCTCGAAGCGCGACTCGTCGGAATTGCACGACGGCATCGTCGACACGAAGGAGCGGCGCGACCCGGAGTGGTCGTACCAGCAGACGGCCGAGGAAGAACTCGTACGCGAGGCGATTCTGCGGCTGCGCGAGGAGCAGCGCCAGGTGATCATCCTGCGGTTTATTGAGGATTTGGATTACAAGGAAGTGGCCGACATTATCGGTAAGAGTGTTGCGGCTATCCGCGTCATTCAACACCGCGCGCTCAATTCCTTACGAAAGCAGATGAAGCTGCTGGATCCGGCCGTGTAGCGACCCGGTGGAGTCACATTTCGGACGGATTCAGGCCGGCGGGTCGCGATACCAGTCGTAAAGCAGGTCGGCGCACGGCCGATACCTATACAGCGTGTGGGTCCACGGGGCCTGAATCCGACATAGGGGATGAACCATGGCACAGAGAGTTGCGGGTGGTACACAGGGCCGGACGAACCGGCGCTTCCTGCTGGTGGCGATCCTCCTCGCCGGGCTGAGCGCGGCGCTCGTCTACGCGAAGATTTCCGCCAGCGACACGTCAACGTCGCCGAGTGTGAAAGTCGGCGACCAGCAGGTGGTGGTGGCGAAGATCCCGATCAAGGAGCGCACCACGATCACGGCGGCGATGGTCGAAGTGAAGAGCGTGCCGCTGAACAACGTGGCGCTTGGCGCCTTCACCGACGTGCCGACAGCGATCGGCAAAGTCACGAAGTTCCCGGTCGAGGTGAACCAGCAGCTGGTGGCTGCGGCGGTGATCGACACGTCCCGGCCGATCTCGAATGCGGCGCTGTCGTACGTGGTGCCAACCGGGAAGCGCGCCATGTCTATCTCGGCTTCGCAGGTCGCGAACGCGGGCGGGCTCATCCTTCCCGGTGACTGGGTAGACATTGTCTGGAGCTGCTGCGCGGACAAGGCGGTCGTGACGAAGACGCTCTTGCGGAACATCCAGGTCGTCGCCGTGGCGCAGACGATCGTGCCATCGGGTCCGGTGACGAGCGCGAACCCGACGGCAGCGGCCGGTTCGCCGGTCGCGGCGCCGGGCCTGAGCACGAACCCGGTCGCGGCCAGCAACGCCGTCCCCGTCCCGGAGGCGTCGACCGTGACCCTGCTGCTCACGCCGCAGGAGGTGCAGATCCTCTTCCTCGCCGAGTCCAACGGCAAGTTGCGGCTTGACCTGCGCGGCGTCGGCGACCAGGACACGCCGGATACGGGCAATGTCATTATCACGCAGCCGCAGCTGCTCCCGGTGGACGCGTTGCGCGACTTGCCGAACGCGCTGAAGCCGGACGGGTACAAGCCGTAGAGGCGGGGAATCCAGCGCACGCGTTCGAGAGACGGACGTAGGAGACGTAGTCGATGGCGAGAAACCCAGAAGTCGTCACGGTAGACCCGGACCTCGGCAGCCGGGCCGAGACGAAGCGCGCCGTCCAGCTTGCCCACTTCTCCGTCATCGGCGAAGGCGGCTACGGCGTGGAGGCGGTGACGGTTGCGAAAGAGCGGCCGTCCGACGTCTTCCTCGTCGCGGTCGAAGAGCCGGTCGCGTTGGCGCTGCAGACGATCGAATCGCTGGCGGACGCCGCTCCGGGCATCCCGACGATCGTCTATTCGTCGCTGTCCGATGCCCAGTCGGTGCGCCGCGCGATGGTCGCCGGTGCGCGCGACTACCTCGTCAAGCCGCTGAAGCCCGAAGACCTCAGCCGCGCCGTCTACGGCGTGCTCGAGCAGGAAGAGAAGAAGCGTCTCCGCGCCGATGGGCTTGCAGGCGAGGTCTCCGCTCGCGGCACGGTGATCACGGTGTTCGGCGCCAAGGGCGGCATCGGCAAGACGACGATCTCGACGAACCTGGCCGTCACCCTGGCGAAGATGACAGGCGCCAATGTCTGCCTGCTCGATATGGATACGCGGTTCGGCGATGTCGCCATCATGATGGACGTCGCGGTTGAGGCGAGTATCGCTGATGTCGCGCGCAAGATCGACGACATCGACCGCGACAAGATCCGCGACTATCTGGTGAAGCACCACAGCGGGGTCTCGATCCTGCCGGCGCCGCTGCACCCGACCGAGTGGCGCAACATGACGCCGCAGCACATCGAGAAAATCGTGGAGTTGCTGGCGCAGACGCACGACTACGTCGTCATCGACACGCCGGGTACGTTCAACGAGCTGATCGCGGCGACGCTGGAGCTGGCGAACCTGATCCTGCTGGTGACGAGCATGGACATCGCCAGCATCAAGGACACGGCGCTGGCGCTGGAGATGCTTCGCGCGGCCGGCGTCTCCGAAGACAAGGTGAAGCTGATGATCAACCACTCGACGGCGGCGAACAGCCTCCGCGAGGAGGATGTCTCGCGCGTGCTGGAGTACGAGGTCTTCTGGCGCATCCCGCACGACCTGAGCGTGTCAAGCAGCACGCAACTCGGACAGCCGATTGTGGTGGCAAAGCCGTACGCGCGCGTTTCGCGGTCGATTATAGAACTGGCGCACACGCTGACCGGCACCCGGCAGGAGAAGCGTGGGTTCCTGGACCGGGTGCTTGGGCGTTCCGCCTGATCGCCCAACGTAGGAGAACGCGGCAATGACTCAGTTCCAGTGGCAGGCGCGGAAGATCCAGCCGGGTGGCGTCACCGGTGGCGGCATCGGCGCGAACAACCCGGCGGCGCGGAGCGGTCAGCTCTCGCAAAACGTCGTCGCGCTCAACGAGCTGAAGTTCACCCTCCACCAGCGGCTGATCGAGGAGCTGGACCCGAACAAGCTCGAAGGGCTCGGAAAGGACAAAGCGCGCGAGGCCGTCGAACAGGCCGCGCGCACGCTGATCGCGCAGGAGATGCCCGGCATCGTGGGCACCACGCGCGATGAGCTCGTCTCGGCCGTGGCGGACGAAGTGCTGGGACTGGGCCCGCTGGAGCCGCTGCTCCGCGACCCCAGCATCTCAGAAATCATGGTCAACCACCCTGACACCGTCTTCTACGAGAAGGAAGGCCGCCTGTATCTCAGCTCGGTGCGCTTCCGCGATGACCAGCACATCATGCGCATCGTCGAGCGCATCGTGGCGCCGCTCGGCCGCCGTGTCGACGAGTCGTCGCCGATGGTCGATGCGCGCCTCGCGGACGGATCGCGCGTCAACGTGATCATTCCGCCGGTCGCGCCGAAGAGCCCGACGATCACCATCAGGAAGTTCCGCGCCGACAAGATGACGTTCAGCGACCTCGTCGCGACGGGCGCGCTGACGAACGAACTGGCGGAGTTCTTCCGCGCCTGCGTGCAGGCCAAGTTGAACATCCTGATCTCGGGCGGCACGGGCTCCGGCAAGACGACGATGCTGAACGCGCTGTCGTCGTTCATTCCGGACACGGAGCGCATCGTGACCATCGAGGACCCGACGGAGCTTCAGCTCCAGCAAGGTCACATCGTGACGCTCGAGGCGCGCCCGCCTTCGCTGGAAGGCAAAGGCGAAGTGACGCAGCGCGACCTGGTGCGCAACTCGCTGCGTATGCGGCCGGACCGCATCATCGTCGGTGAGGTTCGCGGCCCGGAAGCGTTCGACATGCTCCAGGCGATGAACACCGGTCACGAAGGATCGCTCGGGACGGTCCACGCCAACACGCCGCGCGACGCCCTGGCCCGCATCGAGAACATGGTGCTGATGGCAGGGTTCGAGCTGCCGGTGAAGGCGATCCGAGAGCAGATGCAGTCGGCGATCCACCTCGTGATCCAGATCGCCCGCTTCCCGGACGGCACGCGCAAGGTGGTCAGCGTCGCCGAGGTGTCAGGCATGGAGGGCCAGGTGGTTACGATGCAGGACCTGTTCCGCTTCGAACAGACTGGCGTCGATACCGATGGACGCGTGCTCGGCGAGTTGCGCACCACGGGCATTCGCCCGCGCTTCGCCGAGAAGTTTGAGGTCGCCGGCATCCACCTGCCGTCGGATCTCTTCACACCGGCAGGGTTCTGAGATGATTGTTGATCCACTGGCCGCAGTTGCCGCACTCTCGGTTATGACGACCGTGGTCGTCGCGCTCTTCGCGTTCCACGGCAACACCGTCGCGTCATCGAACATGCGCGGCCGTCTCGACGGCCTGATGTCCGGGACATCGGTTGTCGAAACGGGCCCGCAGGCGCTCCGTGCATCGGGCACGGGCAAGAGCCTGTTCTCCGGCCTCGCCCCGGGCGCGATGGGCGAGAAGCTCGCGCACGAGCTCGAACGCGCGGACATGACGCTCCGGCCCGGCGAATACATCGTCATGCGCTTCGCGCTCGCCGCCGTCGCGGCCATTCTGCCGCTCTTCCTGATCAGCGGACTGCTTAGTTACGCGATCGCCGTGGTGGGAGCGATCATCGGCTACAACCTCCCGAAGTTCTACAGGAATCACCGGCGCTCGGCGCGCGTCAACAAACTGAACGCCCAGCTGCCGGAAACGCTGACGATGCTATCGAACTCGCTGAAGGCCGGCTTCGGGCTGCTGCAAGCGATGACGGCCTCGGCCGACCAGATGTCGCACCCGATCTCGACCGAGCTGAGCCGCACGATCCACGAAATGAACATCGGCTCCAGCGCCGAGGTCGCGCTGCAGGCGCTGAGCGAGCGCTCCGACAGCTATGACCTCGATATCGTCGTCACGGCCATCCTGGTGCAGCGCACGGTCGGCGGCAACCTGGGCGAGATCCTGGACACGGTCGCCGAAACGATGCGTGAGCGGATCCGCATCCGCGGCGAGATCGCGACGCTGACGGCGCAGCAAAAGCTCACCGGCATCGTGCTCGGCATGATCCCGCTGGGCGTCGGTCTGCTGTTCCAGGTGATGAGCCCGGGCTACATCAATCCGCTGTTCACGACGCTGACGGGCAAGGGCATGCTGGTAGCCGCCGTCGTCATGGAGACCATCGGCGTCATGGTCATCCAGCGCATTCTAGATATCGAGGTGTAGCATGGACTACGGAGCTGTGCTCATCGCCTTCGTCGTGTTTGCCGCGATCGTGTTCGCGTTGCTGGGCATGACCGCGTCCGGGCAATCGTCCGCCGCCGTCGCGGCGCGGCACCGGCTCGAAGGCTTCAAGCGCGGCGGGCCCGACGCCCCGGCGAAGATAGAGAATCCGGCGTTTGGCGAGCGCGTGCTGGCACCGTTGCTGCACGGCGCGGCCGAGGGCTTCGGCGGGCTGTTGCCGAAATCACTGCTCGGCGGTGTGCAGCAAAAGCTCATCTACGCGGGCGAGCCCATGAACATGCAGGGCTTCCTGACGATGGTGCTCGTCTCGACCGTTGCCGCAACCGGGCTGGCGATCATGATCGTTGTGGTCTCTGGCGCGTCGGTCAGCGGTATGACGCTGGCGATCGCCGCCGGCGTTGCCTTTCTCGGCTTTTACCTGCCGTTCTATCTCATTGGCTCCCGGGCGAAGGCGCGACAGAACGCGATCATCAAGAGCCTGCCCGATGCGTTTGACCTGATCACCACGTGCGTAGAAGCCGGCCTTGGCCTCGATGCGGCGCTTGCGCGGGTGGCCGAAAAGGTGAAGGGGCCGTTCGCGGACGAGTTGTCGCGCGCGCTGCGTGATATCGCGCTCGGCAAGTCGCGGCGCGATGCGCTCAAGGAGATCGGCGACCGCACGGGCGTCCCCGACCTGATCCAGTTCACGAACGCCGTCATCCAGGCAGAGGCCATGGGGTCGTCGGTCGGTACGGTGCTGCGGGTGCAAGCGGATCAGCTTCGGGTGAAGCGCCGCCAGCGCGCCGAGCAGGCCGCGTACAAAGCGCCGGTGAAGATGCTCTTCCCGCTCGTCATATTTATTTTCCCGACGCTGTTCATCGTCATTCTCGGCCCAGCCATTATCACCATCATGAACGGCTTCCCGAAGTAGGAAGCCGCACCACGCATCGCCCCGCCACACACGGACCGCCGCAAGGCGGTCCGTGTTTCTGTGCGCGAGCGCCTGCTACGCTGTCGGTGATTCCGATGTCGCTATCAATGGAGGTGCGCCGTGTTCATCGCCATGAACAACTTCAAGGTCGTCGCGGGTAAAGAGCAAGCGTTCGAGGACGTCTGGAAGAACCGGGAATCGCACCTTCAAAGCGTGCCGGGGATTGTCCGGTTCGCGCTGCTGCGCGGCGATGCGCAGGGCGAGTACATCAGCCACAGCACGTGGGAGAGCCGCGAGGCGTTCGATGCGTGGACGAAGAGCGAGGCGTTCGCGGCCGGACACCGTGGCGCATCGATGATGGGCATCGTCGCCGGCCCGCCGCAGATCAAGCTGTACGATTCGGTGCTGGCACAAGAGTTCGCCGCGGCGACGGCGTAGCCGTGCCGGACGCGATCGTGGGCGGCCTTGGCGATCTGGCCACGTTGCGCGACGCGCGGAGTGGCCGCGCGTCGTCGTGGGACATCACCGGCGGCAACGCCGACTTCTGGATCGTCCGGCCCGGCGAGACGCGGACGATCGCCGACCTGCGCGGCCCGGGTTGCGTCCGCCATATCTGGATGACGACGATGTCGCGCGAGGACGCGTACCTGCGGCGCAGCGTGCTCCGCATGTACTGGGACGGCGCTCCGACGCCATGCGTTGAGGCGCCGCTCGGCGACTTCTTTGGGGTCGGGCACGCGATGATGGCGGAGTTCTGGTCGCAGCCGCTTTCGATGAGTCCGCGGGATGGACGCGGCTTCAACTGCTACTTTCCGATGCCGTTTGCCGAGCGTGGTCGTATCGACATCACGAACGATGGCGAGCGCAGCCTCATCCTGTACTTCTACGTCGACTACGAGGCGTACGACCGCCTGCCGCACGATGCCGCGTACTTTCACGCGCAGTGGCGGCGCGAGAACCCGACCGACGGCTGGGGCAAGAAGGGCGAGGCGCACACGAACGACGAGCGCGCAAAGGCGTGGGCGCGGCCGAACCTGGAAGGGGAAGGCAACTACGTCATCCTGGAAGCGACCGGGCGCGGACACTACGTCGGCTGCAACCTGAACATCGACGTCTTCGAGAAGCAGCAGAACGACTGGTACGGCGAGGGCGATGACATGATCTGGATCGACGGCGAGCTGACGCTGCGCGGTACGGGTACGGAGGACTACTTCAACACGGCGTTCTGCCCGACCAAGACGTTTTCGGCGCCGTATCACGGGCTGACGGTGTACTCGGGTACGGACGTCTGGCCGTGGTCAGGCAAGAATTCGATGTATCGCTACCACATCGAAGACCCGATCCACTTTCGACAATCGATCAAAGTGACGATCGAGCACGGCCACGCCAACGACCTCTCGAACGACTACTCGAGCACTGCGTACTGGTATCAGGTCGAGCCGCACGCCGCGCCGCCGAACCTGTTGCCCGTTGCTGATCGACTGCCGCGTCCGACGGGATGGCGTCTGTAGCCGTTTCTTGCGCCTTGCTCGCCGGTTCGGCGCTCCAATCGTGCGCCCGGCCGCGGCTCACTCCGGCGCCGCGTCAGCCGAGAGCGGTAGCGCTCGACTGGCCGCGTCCGTGCGCTTCGCGGGCCGCGTCGTGCGCGGCCGAGGTAGCTTCGTGGGTTGCGCTGAATACTGCCGCGCGAGCCGTATGGCTTCGTCGCGCAACTCGTCGCGCAGCTCCGCCGGCTCCAACACCTCGACGCGATCGCCCCAGCCGCGCACCCAGCGCCCCAGCTCCATCAGGCTGGCGACGCTGATCGTCAGCAGGCAGCCGCCGTCCGCCAGCTCCTCGATCTGCTGTGACGGATGCCAGCGCGATTCTTTGACGCGCCACGTGACATCCGGTTTGAAGCGCAGCTTCACAGCCGTGCCTTCGCCCCAGATGATCCCCCACGCCGAGGTCAGCAGCGTGTCGACATCGAGGTCGGCGGCGACGGTGAACGACTCCGGCTCCTTGTGCGCCGAAACGACGCGTTCGATTTTGAAGGTGCGTATTTGCCCGTGCGTGCGCGAGTAGCCGATCAGGTACGTCGAGAAGCCCGCCGCGCTCGGCTCCAGGAAGTACGGTTCGACGATCACTTCCTTCGGTCGCTGCTTGCCGGCGGAGCGGTAGGTCAGCCGGAGCACGCGGCGCCGCGCCCATGCCTCGGTGATCGTCGTCAGATTGCGCGAGAAGTCGGCGTCGTACGGCCGGTTCGAGAGGGCGTCGGCCGCGGCGACGACCTGCGCGCGCACCTCGGGCGGCATGATGCGCGCCAGCTTCTTCAACGCGTTGGTCGCGCTCGGCTCGGATTCGTCGCTGTAGCGCAGGAACAACCGCGTGGCGATGAGCATCGCGCGCGCCTCCTGCAGATCGAGATCGACGGCCGGCAGCCGGTTCTCGGGCGTCAGCGCGTAGCGGCCGTCCCGCAGTTCGAGCTGCAGCCCCATCTCGAACTGCAAGACGTGCAGGTCGCGCTGGATCGAGCGCACGCTGACGCCCGTGGCCGCCGCCATCTCGTGTGGCGTCAAACCGGCTTTACGGCTGTTTAGCAGCTCCCCGAGTCGATTCAGTCGGACGGAGCGTCGCATCGGCGTCATCATGGCTGTCAGCGTACTCCCCGCGCGGCGGGCACCGAAAGCGCGTGTCCTTGACGACAGGAATTGACGCGGGCGAGCCGTATCGTCTTCGTACAGCCCCCGGCGAGTCTAGCCCGCGAAGATGGAGGCCAACATGGGTGTCGCCACGAAGCACGCCTCGTTCATGTACGAGATCGCTGATGAGGTCGTCGTTCGCCTTGATGGGGTCGACGCGTTCGACCTCACAGCGGGCCGCGCGGTCGAGCGCGCCCGGCTGCCCGCGTGGACGATCGCAGATGTCACGGCGCGCGCCGTGCAACACGCTCGCGCCGTCTACGCCATCCGCTTTCGCGACGGCGAAGCGACCTGCATCGCCGTCATCGACGAATCGTCCATCGATGGCATCGCGTGAACGAGGGGGCCCGGTCGGATGGGGCTACAGCGCCAACTCGAACAATACACCAGTCGGCGTGCGCCGCATCTCGCTGAAGCCGAAGGCGAGATAGAACGCGATGGCGTCCTGCCAGTCGGCGTTCGTGCCAAGCACCAGGCGCGCGCACCGGCGCTCGCGGGCCTCGTACGCCAGTCGCATCAGTACTGCTCGCGCCACGCCGCGCCGGCGGCAGGTCGCGGCTGTCGACATCCGCGATACGATCGCCGAACCGTCGGGTTGCGGCGTCAACGCACCGGTGCCAACGATCGTATCGCCGTCGCACGCAACGAAGAAGACGCCATCCGCGTACGTCGTGGAGATGTCGGCGAGGTCTGGATTCAGCGTCTCGTCGATGAAGCCGAAGTGCTCGCCGAGGCCCGCGAGGATCAGCGCGCGCGCCGCCGGTTGATCGCGCGGCTCGAACGGCCGGATCTGAACATGCATCGGTCAGTCCGCCGGTTCGCGGCGGACCATGAACGTTAGTTCATCGCAGCGCAGCCCGTCGACGCGCCCGGCCGCATCTCGCGTCAGTGCGATATAGGCGGCTTCGCCGCCTTCCGCCTGTAGCGCGAAGAACGCCGGATCGGCCGGATCGGCGGGCATCATCGGCACGCTCTGCTTCCACGCGCCCCAACGGCTGCGCAAGACCAGCGAGCCGCCGTTCGCCTCGATGTGCACGCGGCCGATGCGGGTAGCCGGCCGGAAGTTCGTCAGGCGGCCCGACGTGCACTCATAGACCCCCGGCGCGCTCGCGAGGATCGCCGGGTCGATCGGGCGCTCGGCAACGGACTCGCGCGGCGCGTCGAATACGGCGCGGAGGACGCGGTCGAAGACCGGCGCCGAGCTGTCCATCATGATGTTCATGTGCTGCAGCACCGCGATGTTCTCTTCCGGAAAGAGTGAGAAGTTCGTGTTCCAGCCGCCGAAGAACGCGCCGCCGTGACCGATCGCCTGCCGGCCGAAGCGGGGTGTGCGGGCGAACGACAGCCCCCAGCTCACGAGGCGCGGGTCGGCCCCGTACTGCTGCGAGATCATCGCATCGAAGGTCTCGGGCCGCACGATGCCGCCGCCGCGCCGCAGTAGCGCGGACGCGTAGCGGGCCATGTCCGGCATGTTGGACTGCACAGCGCCCGCCGCCAGCATGCCGCGATTGAACTCGCCGCGGAATTCGCCGCGGATGTTGTGGCCGTCGATGAGCCCCTCGTCCGGTATCGGGATACCGGCGCGCGTGAACTGCTCACGATTGTCGTCGGAGACGGGGCGATGGTACGGCGTCGTCAGGCGCTCGTCGTAGGTGTCCTTGATATCCGTGTCGCGCATGCCCAGCGGCTGGAAGATGCGCCGCTCCATCACATCTTGCAGCGACGCGTTCTCCGCTCGCACGATGATCTCGCCGAGCAGGCCGTAGCCGTTGTTGCAGTACGCCCACTTCGTCCCCGGCACTGCCTCGACGACGATGCCCTTCGGATACAGCGTGGCGAAGTCGCCCGGCTCCTGGATGGAGCCGCGATCGGGCGCGGCGACCGCCGCCAGCCCATCGACGGTCGGCGCTTCACCGATACCCGAGGTGTGGGTGAGCAGGTGCCAGACCGTCATCGACTCGGCGGGGCCATCGAAGACCAGCTTGGGGAGCAGGTCGATGACGCGGTCCTCGAGCCGCAGCTTCCCCTCATCGACGAGCGCCATGGCGCACAACCCGGCCATCGTCTTCGTGACGGAAGCGATGCGCTGCCGCCGCGCGGGGTCCATCGGCGCGCGCGTCTCGATGTCGGCGCAGCCGAACCCCTCGCTGAAGACGAGGTCGTCGCCGACCACGACGCCGATGGAGATGCCCGGCAGGTGATGCTCGTCGACGACCGCGTTCGCGGCGTCGCGGATGCGTTGGAGATCGCTGTTGGTCAGTGCGATCACAGCTGCCGCTCCGATGCACCAGTCACGGGTTGTCCTCGCGCCAGCGTACTTCGTAGATCCGCACCGGGTCTTCGAATCCGCGGATCTCGGCCTCGCCCTGGTCGGCGAACAGAAAGCCCTTGCCAGCGACGAGCTGACGCACGACGTCGGCGGTGAGGATCTCACCGGCGCCGCTGCGAGCGCAGATGCGCGCGGCGAGTTGGACCGCCGTACCGAAGAGGTCGCCGCCCTCGATGAGGGGTTCGCCTGCGTTGATGCCGATGCGCACCAGGATCGGCTCGCTGGGGCTCGCCTGGTTGTGGCGGTCGAACGCGCGCTGGATGGTGATGGCGCACTCGACGGCAGCCGATGCCGTGAGGAACGATGCCATGATGCCGTCGCCGGTGTGTTTCACCTGGCTGCCGCCGTGCGAGGCCAGCGCTTCGCCGACGATGGCGTTGTGGAGCCGCACGAGCGATTGCGCTTCCGCGTCGCCGAGGCGCTGCGTGAGCGCGGTCGAGCCTTCCATGTCGGTGAACATGATCGTGCGGAATCCGCCGCTCGCCGCCGCGCCGCCGCCGGGGTGCGCCTGGGCTTTGGGGTCGTGCGCATGGGCTGTCTGTGCGGCCTTTGCGTGTTCGGGATCGATGCCGGTGAAGTCGTGCATGGCATCGAGCACGGCACGCATATCGCCCATGTACGGCGAAAGCGACGCGCCCTCCAGGATCTTCAACCGGGCGTTCGGGATGTTGGCGGCGAGACTCTTCGCAACCTCGACGCTGAGCATCGGAAAGTCGCGACGGTGCAGCACGAGCGTCGGTTGCGTCACTTTCGACAGCAGTTCAGTGACATCCGTGTCCTCATTCGACTCCCAGCACATGCTTGCCGATTCCGCTGACAGGCTTTCGCGCATGTAGACGGCGACGCGATGAGCCGCGTCGCCTTCGGACCATCCGAACGCCGTATGGGCGAGGGTCTCGGTGAACAATTCATAGTCGAGTGTGCGAAGACGTTCGAGCGCTTCCTGGGTGGCGGGGTCTCGTTCTGCGTCGGACACCTTCGCGAGCGCGCAGAACAGGATGAGATGCGAGACGCGCTCCGGGTGGCGGACCGCGTAGGCGATGGCGATCGGGGCGTTGAGGTACATGCCGAACAGCGCGAATTTCTCGAGCCCGAGGCGATCAACGACAGCTTCGAGATCCCGGATATGCGTTTCGAGTGAGGAGTCCGTGATGGAGCGGGTCGATAACCCCGACCCGCGGTTGTCGTATCGGACGATCTGGTACGTCTCCATGAGATGCTCGTACCAGTGCCGCCACTCAGGGATCTGCCACTCCAACTCGATGTGGCTCCACGGCAGTGCGGGCGGTGGGTTGACGATCGGCAACCCTTCGCCAATGGACCAGCAGGCGATGCTGAACCCGTCGGACGTCGTCGCGTACTGGATGCGTGGCTCCATGCGGATATCGTACCGTACCGCCGCGCCCCTGATGAACCGGCACTATGGCGGCGCACACGCGGCGGGACGGACCGCGAAGATATCGTATTCGGCGGTGCTGACGGTGAGGCTGGCGCAGGGCGGTCCGGAGGCGATGCGAGCAGCGGCGAGGTCGCGGAGCAAGGCGTGCTCGTTGGTCTGGTAGCGGCGGTCGTAGGTGGTGTAGATGATCACGTGGTCGACGCCGCGCTGTTGCAGGAACGCAGCGTACTCGCGGGTTGATGGCCAGCTCCGGCGATCGATGCTTTCGGGAAACGGCTCGGAGTCGAGGCGTGCGCCGGCCTGCACGAGCTGGTACATGCCCACCTTGCCATCGGCGACGCGGAGGATACGGTAGGTGGCGCCGGGGCGGAACTCCGGTGATCGCGTGAAGGCGACGAGTGATGTGTCGGCGCTGCGGGTGAGCGCTGTCCACGCGTACTGGTTCTTGCGTATGGGCACGAGGATGATGTTGAGCGCGATGAGGCCGATGAGGATGAGCGCCGGCACGCGTGCGAGCCGGGTGCGTTGCACCGCGAGGCCGATAAAGGGCGCGGCGACGACGATCGCCCGCAGGCTGACGGTGTCGAGGAAGTTCGAGACGAGTGTCCCGATGGAGTTATCACCGACCGAGGGCGACGCGACGACGAGCCAGGCCGCCGGAGCGGCGATGGCGAGCGAGAGCGCGTAGTAACTGATCAGGCGCGCGCGGCGCGGTTCCCAGATCAGCCTGGCGACGACCAGCGGGCCGGCGATCGGCAGCATCACGGCCGGATGTGTCGCTTGCGCCAGCCCAAGCAGGACGCCCGCGGCGAGCCACCGATCGCGGCGCCAGAGAGCGATCGCGGCGAAGAGCATCGCGACCGACCAGATGAACGGCAGCTGGCCGAGCAGCGGGCCTTCGACGAGCATGGGGTTGGCGAGCAGCAGCGCCGTCCACCATGCGCCACGCAGCTCGGGAAACGCCCACCACTGCGTGGCGATGATTCCGAGCGCTCCGACCGCGAGCCAGAGGGTGACGATCCAGTCTCCGAGCAGCGGACGCAAGAAGGCGGCCGAGAGCCACGGGATGAATCCGTAGGGGAAGGCGTACGCCTGGCCGTGTCCAAGCACAGGCATATGGAGCGGAATGCCTTGCCCGTGCCAGAAGCGTTCGCTGATGTACCACACGTGAATGTAGTTGCTCAGCGAATCGTTCGTGACGTAGATGCGATGAGCGAGGATGAACGCGAGTCCAATCGCCCAGGCGGCGGCCACCGCGCCAAGCGCGACCTTGCCCGCCGTGGCGGACCGCGGCGCGATCGAGCTGGCGCGTCGGTTAGTCTGTAGAAGCATGGGCAACGACTCCCGCAAGGCGCATCATAGAGTGGCCGGGGTGCAGCCACCAACGGCAGATACGGCGAGCGTCGCGTTGCGGTGGATGCGCGGTATCGCCACCGCCGGCATCGGGGCGGTCGTGTTGCCGGCGGTTGCCATCATGGGCGCGCCGGTGCACGGTGCGATCTGGCAGGCCGTCGTCGCCGTGTTCGTGACGGCGGCGATTACGGCCGCCGCGTTACGCGTGGCGGCAGCGTGGTACCTCCGGCCGATCGGCATCGCGGTCGCCGGCGTGTCGTGCTGGTTGCTGGCGCAGGTGTCGTATCCGGTCGGGGCGTGGCTCATCGCGCCGGCGCTGGGGTTGGCGATCGCTTCGTCGACCGATGTGCGCGGTGCGCGGCGATCGCCAGCGAGCCTCGGTCTGGTGGCCGGGGCGGCGCTGCTCATCGTCGCGGCGCGCTGGGCTGCCGGTCGCGACGCGGCGATGGCGTCGGGCGCGCTGATCGTCGCCGTGAGTGGCGCTGCGGCGCTCGTCGCGGGGCGGGCGCCAGCCGGAACGGGCCGTGGCGGGCGATTGCTGGCCGTCGGCGGGCCGATCGTTGCGCTTGTGACCGCGGCCTACATCGGGGCGACGACGCCATCGGTGACGTGGTTTGGATCACTGATCCATCATGGCCCGCGCGGCGGCGACGAAGTCGCGCTGACGTTCGATGACGGCCCGAACCCGCCCTACAGCCTGCAAATAAGCGCGATCCTGGATCGCTACGGCGTGAAGGGCACGTTCTTCACCGTCGGCAAGGCGCTCGTGGCGCGGCCCGATATCTCGAAGTCGCTGATGGACGACGGGCACCTGCTGGGCAACCACTCGTACAACCACGACGCGTTTCGCTGGCTGGATCCGCGGTATCCGGAGCTGGGCGAGACGCAGGCCGCGTTCAAACGCACGCTCGGCGTCTGCCCGGCGTTGTATCGGCCGCCGCACGGATCGCACACGCCGTTCATGGCGAACGTGGTCGCGGATCACGGCATGAAGATGGTGACGTGGGATGTGTCGGCGGCTGATTGGGCGACCAGCGACGGTGCGCTTGTAGCGAAGCGCGTGCTCGACAGGGTGAAGCCGGGATCGATCATCCTCCTGCACGACGGTATCGACGGCAACATTGGCGCCGATCGGACGGTGATCCTGCGCGCTCTTCCGCTCATCCTGGACGGCCTGCGCGCGCGTGGACTGAAGCCGGTACGGCTCGACAAACTCCTGGGCACGTCCGCGTACCTAACATCATGCTGAAACGCCGCACATCGGATGCAGGCGCCGATCTCGGACTCGGTATCATTGATCGAGATGAAAGGGTAGGCAGTGATATCTAAGCCTGTATCCCCGGTGGTCGGGGCCCGTGCGGTCAGGGCGATCGTCGTGGACGACGACCGGCGCCTGCTGGGGGTGATCGAGCGCGGACTGAAGCTGCACGGATTCGAGGTGCTGACGTTTGCCGATCCCCTCGAGGCGCTGGCGCATCTTGAGACAAAGTCGGCTGATGTGGTGGTGCTGGACGTGATGATGCCGGAGCTTGACGGCGTTTCCCTGTGCCGCCGGCTGAGGCAGACGCACGCCGTGCCGATCCTGATGCTCTCGGCCCGCGACACCGTGCCGGACCGCATTCTCGGACTGGAGTCCGGTGCTGACGATTATTTGACGAAGCCGTTCGAAGTGGCAGAGCTCGCCGCCCGCCTGCGCGCGCTGGTCCGCCGCACCGGGCGAGACGGCAGCGAGGAACGCTTCTCGTACGCCGATGTGGTGCTCGATGCGCGGCGGCACCAGGTGACGCGCGACGGCGATGCTATCGCGCTGACACCGACGGAGTACAAGCTGCTGGAGTATTTCATGCGCAATCCGGAGGCGGTGCTCAGCCGCGAATCGATCCTGGGTAATGTTTGGGGCTACGACGGTGGCGACTCGAACGCGCTGGACGTCCACGTTGGCCACTTGAGGGAGAAGCTGGAAGCGAGCGGGAGGCCTCGGTTGGTGCACACCGTTCGCTCATTCGGGTACGCGTTGAGGCAGGAGCCGTAATGTCCCTTCGACTCCGGCTGACGATCCTGTACACCGGGCTGTTCGCCGTGCTGATCATCCTCTTTGGCACCGTCGTCTATTTGCAGACATCGAGCCGGCTGTACAGCTCTGTCGACGACACACTGCGCCTTCGTGCCGACCGCATCATCGCCGACAGTGACACCGGTCCAACGGGCGTGATCACCGTTGACCAGACCGTGCTCGACGAGATCGGCTCGCCGGGCGTGTACGTGGAGGTGCTCAAGCCGGGAGTACCGCCGGTGCGTTCTAGCAACCTGGCTTCTTCGCTGCCGGTGCCGACGCGGCGCGGTCGGAACGCAGTAGCCGCGACGTTCGAGACGCACAAGACGTCGAATGGTGAGCGAGTGCGCGTCCTGTACCAGGACCTGCCCAAGGGTGGGGGCCGATTGCTCGTCGCGAGCTCGCTGCATCCGACGGACGCCGCGCTTGACCGCATTCGCGTCGTCTTGATCGGTGGCGGGGTCGGGTTTCTGATCATCGCGAACGCGCTGGCGTACGTGGTCGCGGCGCTGGCCTTGCGCCCGATCCGCCGGGCGGCGGGTACGGCGTCGGAGATCGAAGCGACCGCCGACTTCTCGCGCCGGATCACGGGCGCGGATCAGCCCGGCGAGATCGGGGAACTGGTTCAGACGATGAACGAACTGATCGCGAAGGTGCAATCGACGCTTGATGCTCACCGTGCGTTCCTGGCGGATTCGTCTCACGAGCTGAGACGGCCGCTTGCGGTGTTGCGCGGCAATCTCGAAGTGCTGGGCAGCCCGGCCCTGGCGGCGGAGGAGCGGCAGGAGATCATCGCCGAGACCGAACAGGAGTCGCGCCGGATGAGCCGCATCCTTGCGGATCTGCTGCTGCTCTCGCAGGTCGATTCACGTCTCATCTTGCAGGTGGCGCCGGTTGACCTCTCAGCGCTGATCAGCAGCGTCGCCGAGCACGAGCGGCTGCGGTTTCCGGAGCGTACGATCACGGTCGATGCCGCGGCGGGGCCCGTGCGCGTTGACGCTGACGAGCAGCGGGTCCGGCAGATCATCGAAAACCTGGTGGAGAACGCCGCTCGCTACTCGACGGAGGGCCAGCCGATCGAGATCAGCGTGCGGCGGAACGGCCGGTTTGCCGTTGCGGAGGTGCAGGACCGCGGCCCGGGCATGAGCGAGGACGAAACAAAACACGCCTTCGAACGCTTCTTCCGCGGCGGCCGAGGCAGAAGACAACACGCCGATGGGAGCGGGCTCGGGCTGGCTATCGTCCGGCACATCGCGGAGGCGCATGGAGGCGGCGTCGCGCTGACATCGACCCCCGTGGGGACGACCGTAAAGGTTGAGCTTCCACTCGTCATAAGCAAGTCATAGCACTTCTTCAAGCGGCCTTTATCCAATCTTCACGATCATCTGCATACTCTCTTTTCAGAGAGGTGATAGATGCGCGTTCCGCCCGCAAAGATCCACATTCCTGAAGAAGACCGCCGCGAGATACTCGCGCACATCGACGAGTGCCTGGCGACCGGACAGTTGACGCTGGGCAAGCACGGCGCCGCCTTCGAAGAGGCGTTCGCGCAGACCGCCGGTACCAAGCATGCCATCGCCGTCAGCAGCGGCACGAGCGCGCTCGAGATCATCTTCCGCGCCATCGGCGTCGAGGGCGGCGAGGTCGTCGTACCAACGAACACGTTCTTCGCCACGCCGGCGGCGGTGCAGCACGCGGGCGGCATCGTCCGATTCGCTGAATGCGATCCGGCCACCTATGCGATCGACGTCGATCACGCCCGCACGCTGATCAATGATCGGACGCGCGCGGTCGTCGTCGTGCACATCGGCGGCCTCATCACGCCACGCATCGGCGAGTTGCAGAAGATCTGTGACGATGCGGGCATCCCGCTGATCGAGGACGCGGCGCACGCGCACGGCAGCACGTTCAACGGCAAAGCCGCGGGCAGTTTCGGTCTGGCGTCGGCGTTCTCGTTCTACCCGACGAAAGTCATCACGTCCGGCGAAGGCGGCATGATCGCGACGAGCGACGAGCGGATCGACGAAGAAGCGCGGATCTATCGTGACCAGGGCAAAGCCGGGTTCACGTCGAACTTCCATACGCGCCTCGGCAACAACTGGCGTATGAGCGAGCCGCATGCGGTGATCGGCCGCTACCAGCTCAAGCGCTTGCTGGAGTTCATCGCGGCGCGTCAGCGCATCGCCTCGATCTACGATCGCGGGCTTGCTTCGATCGGGGTGACGGCGCTGCCGATGCCGGCCGGCGTATCGAGCAACTACTACAAATACATTGCCATGCCGCCCGTGGGTGTCGACCGCGTCGCGCTCAAGAAGCGGTTGCGGGAGGGGTTCGACGTGGGGTTGAGCGGCGAAGTGTACGAAGCACCGTGCCACTTGCAGCCGGTCTTTGGGCCGCTGGCGGCGGGCATGCTGCCGGTTGCGGAGGAGTTGTGCGCCCGGCACATCTGCCTGCCGGTGAGCGCCGTGATGACGGACGAGGACGCGGCGTACGTCGTGGACTCGCTGGGGAAGGCGCTCACCGAAGCGCGCGTGGCGGTGGAGGCGTAGATGAAAGTTGCTGTGACGGGCGGCTGCGGATTTATCGGTTCGCACGTCGTCGACAAGCTCCGAGACCAGCACATCGACGTGCGCGTGCTCGATAACAACGGCACGCCGCATCGCGATGATGTGGACCACGTGCGCGTCGACATCATGGACCAACAGGCGCTGAACGACGCGACGCGTGGAATCGACGTTGTGTACCACCTTGCGGCGGTCGCCGACGTGAACAATGTCGCCGCCGACCCGACGGGATCCGTCGCGCTGAATGTGCTGGGGACAGCGAATGTGCTGGAGGCGGCGCGGACGAACGCGTTGCGCCGGGTGATTCTCGCCAGCACGGTGTGGGTGTACGGCGCGGCGCGCGAGGAGCGGGTCGACGAGACCGTTTGCTTCGATCCGGCGCTGACCGGGCACGTCTACACCACGACGAAGATCGCCTCCGAGATGCTGTGCCACGACTACCAGACGATGTATCAGGTGCCGTTCACGGTGCTGCGCTACGGCATCCCGTACGGCCCGCGCATGCGGCCATCGCTGGTGATCCCGATTTTCATGCGGAAGGCCGTCGGCGGCGAACCGATGACGGTAGCCGGAGACGGGAGCCAGAACCGCAAGTTCGTGTACGTCGAGGACCTGGCCGATGCGCACGTGCTGGCGCTGGCGCCGGAAGCCGAGAACCAGACCTACAACATCGACGGTTCCGAAGAGGTGACGATTCTGCGCATCGCCGAGACGGTGCATCGCCTGCTTGGCGGCAAGGGCATCGAGTTCGTGCCGGCCCGCACGGGTGATTACGGTGGCAAGCAAGTGTCATCGACGAAGGCGGCACGCGAGATCGGCTGGACGCCGAAGGTGAACTTCGATCTTGGCATGGAGCGCACGGTCGCATGGTTCCTCGAGACGCAGGGACGGCCGGCGTTGCACCCCGCATGATCGAGTCGCCGGCACTTCCCGCATTCGCCAACACGCCGTTGCGCAGCGGGCGCCCGCGGCTGATCGCCGTGATGCCGGCGTATAACGAAGCGTCGACGATCGAGGGAGTGCTGGAGCACCTCTACCCGCTCGTGGACCGGCTCTTCATCGTCGATGATGGCTCGGCGGACCACACGCGCGAAGTCGTCTTCCGGTGGCTTGAGGATAAGCCGCACGCCCAACTCATTTCGTTCAACAAGAACCGCGGCATGTCGGCGGCGTATTACGAGGCATTTCAGCACGTCGCTCGCATGGTCGAGCTTGGCCAGATCGACGCCGACGATGTTGTGGTTACGGTGGATGCCGACGGCCAGCACGACCCGGCGAGCCTGGCGGACTTGCTGCGCCCGATCGCCGAAGGCGCCGACGCGGTCATCGGAAGGCGCGATTTCCGGCTCTATCCGCTGTACAAGCGCGCGGGAAACTGGGTCATGTCGGCTTGGGCTTCGATCTGGTCAGGGCGCCGCTTCTACGATGTGGAGTCGGGGTACCGGGCGTTTCGCGTCGGCGCGCTGATCGACGCGCTCCAGTATTACAAGGGCTACCGGTACAGCGAGACCGTCGAGATCGCCGTCATCCTGCCGATCCTGGGGTACAAGATTCACGATACGACGGTCGTCGATATTCCGGTATTCCGCTCGAACACGCGACTGAAGGACGTTGTCATTGATCTGGTCGCGATGCCGTGCGCCTGGTGGCGCGTCATGGCGGCAAGGAGGCTGCCTGCGGGCGTGCCGACGTGGGTTGCGTATTACGTGCTGCCGCTGTTTTTCCTTGCGGCGCTGCTCGGCGTGGCACGGATCCTGACGCGCTCGATCTATCTGGCTGACGACACGATCAACAACTACGCCCACGTGTGGTACATCAGCGACCGCCTGTTCGGGAGCGGCCACGTGCCGATGCGATTCGCCGGGCTCGACGGTGGGCGCGCGTTTACGTTCCCGTATGGTATCGCGCCGTGGTTCGTCAATGCGCTCGTGTATCCGCTGCTGGGTGATTGGTCCGTGACGTTGTTCCTGGTGCTTGCGGGGTTCTGCGCCGCCGCGATGGCGTTGGTGGTGCGTCCGCAGATGCGCGATCCGTGGTTGTTGTTGCTGTTCATCGCGAACCCGTTCTTCATCGATGCGCTGGCCAACGGCCAGTACTCGTTCTTGTGGGCGACGGCTGGGTTCTTCGCGTTCGTCTGGTCGGTAGAGCGAAGGCGCTGGCCAATCGCGGTTGCCGCCCTCTGGTTCACGGTATCGACCCATCCCATCGAGGGCGGGCTCGCGAGCGGGATCTACATCGGCTGGATCATCCTGGCGAGGCCGAAGCTGCGCCTGCCGATGCTGACGGTTGCCGCCCTCGCGACGCCGCTCCTGTTGCCCTCACTGTATTTTGCCCTTTGGACGCCGGCGGTCGGCGAGAACTCCGTCGGTGCGATCGCCATTTCGATCCTGCAGGATCTTCCGCGGCGCGGGACGGTGCTTGCCGCGCCGTTCCTCCTTGCATGGTGGGCGCCGTCGATCCGGCGGAACTTCCGCACGGTGGGCCTGGCGTTCGGCGGCGCCGCGGTGGTTGGCGTGGCGCTGAGCGCGGGCACGCTGAGCGGCGTGCCGGGCCTCCGCAATCTCGAACGGCAGGGCGGATACGCCGGCCTCGCGTCGGCGGCATCGAACAACTACCGGGGCTACCTCGGGTCCGAGGACTTTCGCCCAGGACAGGTGTACCGCGTGCTGAGCCCGAATGATCGCGAACAGGGGGCGTACTACCTCATTCGCCACCGCGGCGTCCTCGCGAACGAGCTTTTCAGCGAGAGCCAGAAGCGCCGGAGCTGGCAGGAAGCGCGTTACCAGTGCTATCTCGCCGCGAAGCACGTCGACCGCGTCGTTGTCGAGCGTGGGTACCGGAAACAGTTCCCGACAAACGAGCAGTCGATACTCGACGCGCTCGTAGCGCGCGGCGACGCCAATATGACCTATGGCGGCCCCGGAGAGCGCATCACGGTCTACGACGTGACGCGATTCCGTAACGCCATTCCGCGGCCGGCGTCCGTGAAGGACTGCGGGGGCGTATGAACTGGCGCTCGATACACGAGACAGCGGTGGGATCGCTCGGCATCGTCCGGCGCGGATTTCCGTTGCTGTTCATCGGCTTCGCTGTCGACGCCGCGTTTATCTTTATCTTCCTCGTCGCTCTACAGTCGTACCTTCCCGAGTCGCTGCACGCCAGCAAGGCGATTGCGGGCGTCGCCCTGGCGGCGTTTGGCGTGGCGAAGCTGCTGACACAGCTGGCGAGCGGCTTCATCAGCGATCGACTGGGGGCGCATCGGGCGCTGATCCTGGGGACCGGGCTGCTGCTTGTCGCCGATGCGTCCATGCTGCCATTGGCGCATGTCGCGCCGTGGCTCATCGTCGGGGCGGCGGCGGTCGAAGGTTTGGGATCATCGGTGACGTGGCCGGCGCTGTATTCGGCGGGCGACGCCCGCTTCGCGCAGGGCGAGAAGGCCAGATTCACGGCGCTGCTGACCCTGGCGACGGGGGCCGCGCTGGCCGTCGGCATCGGTGGCGGCACGATACTGAACAGCGTCGCGTCGTTCAACGTGGCGATGATTGCGCCGGTGGGCGCCGTCGGAACGGCGTTCGTGCTCGCGCTGCTCATGCCGATGCGCGGGGCGCGGCTCGCCACGCCGGAGGCGTTCTCGTTGCCGACGCTGCGCCAGATGCGCGCGATCCTCGTCCATCCGCAGCGATCGGCGTTCACGGCGCTGGTGCTCGCCGAAGCGGCAGCGCTGGGTGGGTTGACGGTGATCTTCCGCGCGTATGGCCGCGATGTGCTCCACGTGAGCCTCGCGCATGAAGGCCTGCTGTTGCTACCTGCGGGGATCATCGGTGCGCTGGTCGTGCTGCCGGGCGGCGCGATCGCCGATCGGTTTGGCGCGAAGCGGGTGATGGTGCCGGGTTTCCTGGTCACCGGTGTGTGTCTGATGCTGCTTGCGCGCTGGGATGGCACGGCATTTGTTGTCGCGACAGCCGCGGTCGCCGGGTTGGGATTCGGGTTGGCGGTGCCGGCGATCGCGTCGACGATGATGTCGCTCGCCGGTTCGACGAGCAGCCGCGGCGGTGTCATCGGGTGGTTCATGACGATGGATGGCATTGGCCATGCGGCTGGCCCGGCCGCGGCAGGCATCCTGCTTGCGTTGGTAGGCGCCGAGTCGGTGCTGATCGCGGCTGGTGCGCTGTTTCTTGTCGCCGCTTCGATCGCCGTGGCGTCGCGCATAGGAGAAGAAGAGTCCACGCTCATCTTGGCCGAAGCGCCGAATGTGGCGAAGCCGGTAATGGGAGGAAGAACATGAAGCGACGCGTGCTAGTGACCGGAGGGGCGGGCTTCATCGGCTCGCACGTCGTTGAGGTGCTGGCGGCTGCCGGCGACGAGGTACATGCGCTGGACGACCTGAGCAAAGGGCAGGTGACGAACCTGTCCGACGCTGTGCCGCTTCACGTCGGTGACATTGCTGACGTCTCCGTCTCGCGCCTGTTTCGCGATGTGCGGTTCGACGCCGTGGTCCATTGCGCCGCGCAGACGAACGTATTGCGCTCGATCACGGACCCGGATCTCGACCGCCGTATCAACGTCGACGGCCTGCAGCGCGTGGTCGACGCGGCGGTGGACAGTGGTGTCCAGCGCTTTGTGTTTATCTCGTCGGGTGGCGCGGTGTACGGCGAGACAGCGGCGCCCGCGAACGAGCTGACGCCGCCACAGCCGGACAATCCGTACGGTGAGCACAAGTTGAAGGGCGAGGCGGTGGTCGCGGCTGCGGGCATCGCCAGTGTGACGCTCCGGCTGTCGAATGTGTATGGCATGCGGCAACGCTCGGATGCAGAGGGCGGCGTCGTGAGCATCTTCATGGACCGCCTGTCCGCGGGCCTGCCTTTGTGCATTTATGGCGACGGCGAGCAGCAGCGCGATTTCGTTCACGTGGACGACGTCGTTTCGGCCATCGTGCTCGCACTCAACGATCATGCCATGCAGGGCGTCTGGAACGTCGGGACGGGGCGTGCGACGACCGTCAACGAGGTCGCACGGACGGTGTTGATGGCGTTCGGGGGCGGCACGATCGAGCGCTTGCCGGCGCGCGGTGAGATCCGCCGCTCGTGCCTTGATGTCTCGAAACTCGAAGCGACGGGCCGATGGCGCCCAACCCGCGACCTCGCGGCGGGTGTCCGCGAGCTGGCGATGCGCGCGCGCGCATCCCGGCCGGCGTAGGCGCCGATCCCGGGGCTGTCGTCGCCACGGAGTTCCCGACACCGTGGAGATGCCGTGCTTGCTGTGGGGCGTGACGCCCCGGCGGTCGTGATATCATGGCGCCGCTGTGGCCGCACGTCAGCAGCTGCCCGCACCCACGATCCACACCAATTGCGAGAGGCCATATGAAGACACTGCCGGCGCAAGGTTCGACCCTGGACGACGTGATGGCACGGCTGCGCTCGCTGCAGGTGAACGACGGCGATTACCACAATGCGCGCACCTGGGGGCTGATCTACAACGCTGGGCCCGAGGTCGATGCTGTGCTTCAGGCGGCCGGCGGGCATGTACTGCTCGAGAACGCGCTCAATCCGTTCGTGTTTCCAAGCCTGAAGGAGATGCAGCGCGACGTCGTCTCGATGGCGGCGGGCATCCTGAACGGCGGCGACGACGTCGGCGGCGCGATGACGTCAGGCGGCACAGAGTCGATCTTCATGGCCGTGAAGACCGCGCGCGACCGTGCGCGCGCAGAGCGCGGCATCGAGCATGGGCGGCTGATCATCCCGCGCACGGCGCACCCGGCGTTCGTGAAAGCGGCGCATCTGCTCGGTGTGGAGTGGGTGCACATGCCCCTGGGAGAAGATCTGCGCACACGCGCGGCAGACCTGGGCCCAATGATCACCGACAACACCGTGCTCGCGGTGGGCTCGGCGCCGGCGTACCCATTCGGGATGATCGACCCGATCCCGGAGATGGCGGCGATCGCCGCCGCGGCCGGTATCCCGTTTCACGTCGACGCGTGCCTGGGCGGGTTCATGCTGCCGTGGGTGGAGCGCCTGGGGCGGGAGTTGCCGTGCTGGGACTTCAGAGTGCCCGGCGTCACATCGGTGTCGGCGGATCTGCACAAGTACGGCTACGCGATCAAAGGCGCGTCCGTGGTGCTGCATCGACCGAAGACGAATCTGCGCTACCAGGTCTTCACGTTCGCTGACTGGCCGGGCGGCATCTACGGCACGCAGGCGTTCCTCGGGACGAAACCGGCCGCGCCGATCGGCGCGGCGTGGGCGGTGATGAACTACCTTGGCGAGGAGGGCTACCTCCTCCTCGCGCAGCAGACGATGGACGCGACGGCGAAGCTGATCGCTGGCGTTGAGGCGCTGGATGGCGTGCACGTCTGGGGTCAGCCGGACATGACCGTCGTCGCGCTCGGCTCGCGTGAGCACGATATCTTCGCCATCGGTGATCGCCTCAGCGAACGCAACTGGCACTTCGATCGCCAGGACGATCCGCCGGCGCTGCACCTGATGGCCAGCCCGCGCCACGCGCTGGTCGTCGATGAGTTCCTGTCGGACCTGCGCGATGCCGTGCGGGAGGCCGCTCCGTCGAGCAGCACAGCCGCGCGGTACGGCGACGACGTCAGCGCGGAAGCGTCGCCGCGGTAGAGGCCTCGCCAAACGCACAGGCCCGCCGATCGCGAGCCTTGAGCGCGTTTCGTGGCGACCCGCAGCGATTCGCACCCGTCCCAAGGACCCGAGACAGAGGGCTGACCCAAGACTGAACGGTGGGGTATCACGGTCGTTCCTCGTCCTGCTGGCCACCATGTGTCCCCTGATTCCAACTGCGGACTGCCGTATTGTTCATCGGACGGCCGCTCCGATGACGCGGCGCAGAATGACCGGGGGGAGTCAGTATGGACACGCCTCAGCGCGCGCAGCACAAACTGATTCTCATCAGCGGCGCGGTCGCCAGCGGCAAGACCACCCTCGCTTGGCGTCTTGCTGCGCTTTCGCGAGAGCGAGCGATGCCTGCAGCAGCAATTGACATCGATGAGCTGTTTGCGATTGTCGCGGGGCGCGATTGGTCGTTGGTAACGAGCATACACCGGCGTTTGGCCTGCGAGCTGGCGGCCACCGTTGCGCAGCGGCTCTTCGAAGGGAACGTGACATTAGTCGCAATCGCCGGCTCGACTGTATCACCTCACGAGTGGCAGCACGTTCAAAGCAACCTCAATGCAGCACCACTCGCGACGCGTGTCTTGCTGCGCGTGTCGCTCGCCGAGGCAGTGCGCCGAGCCCGAGAGGACTTCACGCGTGTCGGGGCGACCCGAGACTCTGGTGTCGTGGCCCGACTTCACTTCGCAATCGACTGGTCTGGCGTACCAAAGCCGGACATCGAGTTGGACACCGACGGTTTGACTCAGGATGAAGTGGCGCAAGCCGTTTGGGGTAGGCTTCAGCGCGGCGTGGACTTGCCCACGTGAGCGTACTGGCGACCCCGAAGGGATTCGAACCCTCGATCTCCACCGTGACAGGGTGGCATGTTAGACCGCTACACCACGGGGCCGCGCTATGCAGATGAACGCCCGAAGCAGCCGGCTGGCGGCGATCCTTCGGGCCGTTCATTCTAGTGACGCCCGGCGAGGGTGTCAATCGGGCCCGCTGGTGGTGTTGGTGTTCCGCACGACGCGCGGGCTACGGCGGAGTGAGCCACTGCTCGTAGTTGTACTGCGCCGCGCTGCCGACAAGTTCGGCGTGGCGATTACGGACGTTCTTCCACGCGGTGGAGTAGCCGGTGCTCGTAAAGAGCTGGATCATCGGGCGTGCATACAATATCAGCTTCTCGGCCTCGAGCAAGGTTCTCTGGCGTGATGCGCGATCCGTCTCGCCCCAGGAGCGTTCTACGAGGCGGTCGATGGCGGCGTCGCTGAAACCGAACGGACTGCCGTTGCCGTCGGGTCCGGCGGAGTGATAGAACCGCGTCGGGATGTCGGGCGTCTCGTGGGGGAGATGACTGATCAATGTGGCCTCGAACTGTCCGCGGCGGAAGTTGGTGAACCACTGGATGAGGTCGAGTTCTTGCAGCGTCACATCGAGCCCCAATGTGAGCAACTGCTGCCTGATGACGGTCGCCACGTCGATGAGCTGCGGGATGTTTGCGACCTGCATCTTGAACGCCGCGCCCACGGCGCCGGCCGCCTGCAGCAGTGCGCGCGCGTCGCGACGGCGGTCCTCGATCGCCACCGTGCCGCTGTGCGCCGCCAGCACATCGGCGCGTGGCAGCGACCAGTACCCATCGGCGAGATGCGGGTTGACGGCGCCGAGCACTTCACCATTGCCGAACGCGATGTCGCGGATGAGCGCGTCGCGGTCGATGGCGAGGTCGATGGCGCCGCGCACGCGCGGATCGCTGAACGGTGCCCGGTCAGCGCGAAGCCCCAGCGCGACAGATGCCAGGCTGGGCTCGGGCGCGGATTCGATCTGGTCCGAGAATTTGACGAGCGCCTGCGCCTCCGTGCTGTCGTGGTTCGGGACGATGTCGACGCGGCGCGCTTTGAATGAACTCAGCCGCGCATCGTCGTTCGGAAAGATGGTCCACTCCATGGCATCCAGGTACGGGATGGGGCTCCGATAGTAGGCGTTGTTGCGGACGATGCGAGCGCGCTCGGTGCGGGCGACGGCGTCCAGACGAAACGGGCCGCTTCCGATGCTGTTCCCGGTCAGGTCGGCGTTGCCCTGGATCAACTCTTTCGGGATGATCGCCCCGGCGCTGATCGATCCGAGTTCGGCGAGCGAGTACACGTACGGCCGGCGCGTCGTGACGCGAACTGTGGATGCGTCGATGGCCTCGACCTTATCGAGGATCAGGTTGTGCCATGCCTTGCTGGCAACGAGAGGGTTGTCGCGAAATCGGGTGATTGATGCAGCGACATCTTCCGCACTGACACGACGTGCGCTGACGGGGGCGATGTCCTGAAAGAGGACGTCGGGCCGCAGTTTGAAGAGGTAGGTGGTGGGATCGGGCTGTTCGACGCTGAGGACGTGATCCTTGATGACGGTATCGTCGCGGGCGTCGACGTGCAGCAGGTATCCGTAGATGCGCGGAAAGATCGCCAGCCCTGTGCCCGTCTCCGTCTGCGGATCGAGCCCCGAGGCTATCGGCAACGTGGTGCCGATGCGGAGGACGCCCCCCGATTGAGGTTGCACCGCGGCCGTATTCGCGTTCTTGCCGTCGCCGCAACCGATGGCGGCGATTGCGGCAGCGCCGGTCGCGACCGCCGCGCCACCCGCGAGTACCCGCCGGCGGGACACGCGCGCGTTCGTAGCTCTGTGCCAGTAGTCGTCAGCAGTCATCTGTAGCCTGTCGGGAGAAGATCGGCGCGAGCCATTCGAGGTGCGGGTACATTCATGCGAATCGCGGCGCCCGTGTCAAGATCGACGCGCGCGAGCACCGTGCGGCATCGCTTGACACGGCGGAACGGCCTGCATATCGTGCCAGCAACGAAAGTCGCAGAGGAAGGGGCCGAACGTTGCCGTTTCAGAAGCCCGACGCGGTCGATCAGCACATTCTCAGCATTCTGGAGGAGAACGGCCGAGCTACCAATCGCGAGATCGCGGAGTCGGTGGGCGTGTCCGAGGGCACCGTCCGGAACCGCATCGAGCGCCTGATTCGCGATGATATTCTCCGCATCGTCGGCGTAACCAACCCGGCCAGGCTGGGGCTCAACACCGCGGCCGTCATCAGTATATCGGCCGAGCTGGCGCGCATCACCGACATCGCCGAGCGGATCGCGGCCGCGGAAGGCGTCGTCTACGTCGGCTACACGACGGGGAATGCCGACATCATCGTGCTGGCGTTCTTCCCCAGCAACGACGAGTTGACCGACTTCATGACGCAGACGCTCGCGGCCATTCCCGGCATCCTCAAGGCGGAGACCAACATCATCCTGAAGCCCGTGCGGAGCCTGTTTCCGGGGGCGACCGTCAACCTTGTCGGGCGACAGCCGACGCCGATCTCGTCGGTGGCCAAGGCGTAACGTCGCGTCCGTGGTGTATAAAGCGGTCGATCGCGCGCTGCGGGATCGCTTGCGGATTTTGCGTTGTGGGCGGCGTCCCGAATCGGAGCGAGTGCATGAGCAGCGTGCGGAAAGAACCCGCGAAACGGGTCACGACGTTCGATCACAACGGCCGTGAGAATGGCTGGCTCATCGAACTGTACAAGGATGGCGCGAAGACCACGGCGTACCTCACCGCAGCGACAGCGGGTGCGTTCAAGGGATACCACCTGCACCGTGTGCGCGCGGCGCGGTATGTGTGCGTGCGCGGGCGGATGCGCATCATCTTGTATGCGCAGAGCGCGGGTGCGAACGGGAAGACGGTCTGGACACGGGAGGAACACGTGCTGGATGCGTCGAATCCCGAGCGGCTATTCATTCCAGCCGACGTGGCGACCGGCCTCGAGAACGTCGGCGACGAAGAGGGCTGGCTGATCAACTACCCGGAGCCAGCGTACGACCCCGCCCTGAAGGACGAGCAGGTGGAGTACACGCAGGCCGAACTTGAAGCGGGGATCGTAAAGTAGCCATGGGACGCATGCAGCAGCTCGAAGCGGAGCTACGCCGTCTGGGCGGAACATTCAGCGGCACGTGGACGGCGGCGCTCACCGATCTGACCACCGGCGAGCATTTCGGCATCGATGAAGACGCCGTGATGCCAACGGCGTCGCTGATCAAAGTGCCGATACTCGTCGCGCTGTATGACGCCATCGCGGATGGCCGGCTGGCACTGACCGATCGCACGAACTACGAGCAGGCGCACATCTGCGGCGGCTCGGGCGTGCTACAGCACCTGGCGTTCGGCACCGAGATGACGGTGCGCGACGCCGCGATGCTGATGATCATCATCTCCGACAACGCCGCCACCAACATGTGCATCGACCTGGCCGGGCTCGATCAGGTGAACGAGACGATGGCGTCCTTGGGCTTTACGAACACGCACCTCTACAGGCGTCTTGGCGACCGCTCTGCCGGGCTGGACGCGCGCAAGATGAACGTGAGCAGCGCCGGCGACATCTGCGGGCTGATGACGCTGATCGCGCGGCACGAGGCCGTCTCGGCGGATGCGTCCGAGGACATGCTGCGGATCCTGCGGCGCTGCGACGGCCGCGCGGAGCTGTCGCACCTGCTGCCGTGGAACGAGATGAACATGCTCGAGAATCCGCGCGAGAACTGGGTGGCGGAGAAGGGCGGCGCATTCATTAACGGCATTCGCACCGGCGGATCCATCTTCCATACCGGACGCGGCCACTTCGTCATATCGGTGTTCGGTGAAGGGATGCTGGCGGATGGCGCGGGCCGCGAGGCCGAAGGCAACCGCTTCTTGTGGCAGATGGGCAAGACGGCCTGGGACGCCCTCTCCTAGGCCACGATCCACTAAGAGCACGAAGGCCACGAAGGGCACGATGGTCCACAGTTGGGTTGTGAGCCACGAGCGGGTTCTGAAAAAGTCACAGGACGGCGTTTGGACGTCAATACGGAGCGGCGATCCGCGTCCGCGAACGCGGGCTGAAAGCCCGCGCCACGAGAGCAGGGGTGGCTCTTTCCGCACCCTTTCAGCCGCGTCGTGCAGGTGCAGATCTTCATGTGACCTTGCTGGCGAAGGTACATCGTCGAGGCTTTCGACGCTTTTGCTAGCTCGCGCCCGCATGGTTGATCGCGGCATCGATCGCATCGATCGCAGCCAGCACCTGCCGTGACTCTTCGCCGCCGGTCGCGGCGACCGCGTCGAGGAAGATCAGATCGTCTTTGTGCGTGTCGCCGGTCGCCCGCAGTGTGTCTGAGCCGATCTCGAACGATCCAATCAGCGTGTCGACGAGTGACTTCAGTGATTGCCGGTGCAGCTTATAGTCGACGATCGCCTGGTGCATGCGGGCGGCGATCTGCTCGTCGCGATCCGGCGTGTGATCGCTTCCGGCCGCGATGGGGGGCGCGACGCCGACGACTCGGGCAGGTGCGCCGACGACGGTGACATTCGGTGGCACGTCGTGGATCACGACCGCGTTCGCGCCGATGCGGACGTGGTCGCCGATGGTGATCGGTCCGAGCACTTTCGCCCCCGTGCCGATGTGCACGTGGTCGCCGATGGTCGGGCCATCGACGCTGAAACCGAGCTTCTTGCTGTTTGACAGGCCGATCGTCACCCACGGATTGATCTGGCAGTTGCTTCCGATCGTTGTGCGCCCATCGATGACGACGTTGCCATGAGACATCATCAGACCGGGACCGATCGTCACCCGGTCGCCGATCGAGACGTGGAAGAGCGCGCGCGCGATCGTATCGCAGGCGGAAGGGACGATCGGCACGCCGGCGGCGCGGAGCTGCACCTTCATGCGGAAGAGCCAGACCGCCAGCCACGATTCGGCGAACGCGATCGTGAACCAGCGGCGCAGGCGCGCGGCCCGGTTCGCCCACGCCGGCGCCTCGGGGATCTCGGCGAACGTGAAGAGCGCGTGTGCGTCGTAGTCCTGGTTCAGCGAACCTGCCATGGCGGCGCACCCGGCTTTCGCCAGACTGAGATGATCATGTCTGAGTGCCGCGGCCGCCGCCGCGCCCATCGGTCGAGCGTGTTCCAGATCGCCCTCGCCGCACGCTCAGGGAGGCGGTCGAGAACGGTGCCGTAGCCAGGCAACAGCCAGAGCATCGAGATGCCGGTGCAGCGGTCGAGCGCCAGTTCGGCGCCGCCAAGCGAGCGGACGTAGCGGATGTCGCCGCGGACGTTGTGGTCTTCCGGGGTCTGCCAGTAGCGGCGCCACGGGGGTCGCGGCCGTCCGAGGCGCCACCGCAGGTGATCGATCCGGCGGCCGAGGCGGCACGAGATGCTCTCGAAGTTAGCCAGCGCGATGACGACGCGACCGTCGGGCTTCGTGATACGCGCGGCCTCGCGCATGAACGCGTGGCCGTCGACGAAATGGTCGAGCGAGCCCTGGCAGATGACGCGGTCGAACGTACCGTCCGGGAAGGGCAGTTCTTCGGCGATGCTGCGCACCATGAGGGCGTCGCTCTCGGGGTGCACGTAACGGCCAAGACCAATCATCTCCATCGACGCCTCGGCACCGACCGTCGTACACCCGCGCTCAGCGATGCGGACGGCGACCTTGCCGGTGCCGCAGGCGACGTCGAGCACACGGCCTCGCGGGACCTCGGTCGCGATCTCCACCATCGTGTCTTCGATCGCCTGGTAGATGTACACGGAGTCCCGCGTGGTACCGGCGATGAAGTCGGTGATCGCGTAGTCGAGATCGAATGCGGGCTTCTGGGTCTCGACGGTCATTCGCCGACCTCGTGAGCGCCATTCGCCGCGATCGCCGACATGATCGGCGTCGCAGGCTGCGCGGTGGTGGGCTTCGCGGCCGAAAGCACGATGTCGAACTCCTCGAAGCCGCCGAAGAGACCGGCGAACCAGCGTTCAAAGCGGTACTGGCTGCCGCGGCTGCCGTTGGCCAGCTTCTCGATGAACTGCGTGAGTGGCCCCCGGGCCAGCGCAAGGCCGGCGTCATCGCCACGCTGGCCCGCGACGCGCAGGTGCGCCCGTTCGACAGCGAACGCGGTCGGCGTCGGCGCGTCCCACGGCTTGCTGCGGGGATCGTAGTAGTTGAACGTGTTGAGCGTCAGGAGCGGGCGGGCGTTCGCGTCGCGCGACGTCGCGATCGCCGACGATGCGTGCGGCAACGTGAGATGGATCAGCGCGTTCGGCTTGCACACGCGCCAGAGTTCGTCCAGCGTCGCGGCGATGTCGTCCCGGTACATGATCGTCCGGCCCAGGAACAGCTCGTCGACGCTGCCGTCGCGGAACGGCAGGTGCGGCCCTGCCTGTGCGATGCAGGTGACGCCGGGGGCGGCGAACGCGTTGATGCGCATTGCGCGGGCGGCGTGCTTCGCGTGGCCGGTGAAGTCGAGCCGCACCATCATGACGTGGCCACCTGCGCGACCTTCAACTCTTGCTGCTCGGCGGGACGCAGCGCCAGCAGCGCTTCGACGCGCGCGAGGTAGTTGTGCACGACTTGCGCGGGCGTGCCTTCGTCCGTGATCCGTCCGTGCTCGATGAGAATGCCGCGGTCGCAGAACTTCGGCAGGTTCAGCATGTCATGCGTGACCAGCACCATGGTGACGCCGTTGGCGCGCAGGCGATGAATGTGGTCCATGCATTTCGACTGGAACTGCGCGTCTCCGACGGCGAGCACTTCATCGATCAGCAGCACCTCCGGGTCAACGTGCACGGCGACGGAGAAGCCAAGGCGGAAGAACATGCCCGAGGAGTACGTGCGCATGGGCTGGTCGATGAAGTCTCCGAGCTCGGAGAACTCGATGATACGGGGCAGGATGGCGCGCGCTTCGCGCAGCGTGAGGCCGAGCAGCACGGCGTTGAGGATGGCGTTCTCGCGGCCGGTGATCTGCGGATGGAAGCCGGAGCCTAACTCGAGCATCGCCGAGACGCGGCCGTTGATCGTGACCTTGCCTGACGTGGGTGGCGTGATACCCGACATGACGCGCAGGGTCGTGCTCTTGCCGCTGCCGTTGGGACCGATGATGCCCAGGCTCTCGCCACGGCGGACGCGCAGGTTCACCTGGTCGAGGGCGACGAACGGCCGCCGCGCGTTCGAGAGAAAGCGCGGGAGATGGAGGAGCATCGACTTGATGTCGGTCGCTTCCTTCTGGAGCGAGAGCGAGTAGTGCTTCGAGACGTTCTCGAACTGGATGGCGATATCGCCGCCAATTTCAGAGCGCATCGGCGAAGCCTCCCTGCATCTTGTTGAAGGAGAGCGAGCCGAGCGCTGCGATGGCGACGGCGAAGATGAGCGCCGGGGCCATCTCGGCGCCGGGCAGCTGGTTGTGCAGGAACAGACTCCGCCAACCTTCGATCAACGATGCCATCGGATTCAGCAGCACCCAGTTATGATACTTCTCCGGCACGATCGACAGGGGGTAGATGACCGGGGTGAGATAGAACCAGATCAGGCCGACGAACACGTCCGTGAGGTGTTCCAGATCGCGGAAATACACGTCGAGAGAGGCGATGAAGAGCACGATGCCCATGATCAGCACGGCTTCGACCAGAAGCAGGTACGGGATCCCGATGATCCACGTCCAGTTCGGCGCGTAGCCGCCGATGACGAGCAGGATGACGAGCACCGGGATCGAGAGCGCGTACTGCACGCCGTTGTTGAGCACCGTCGCGAGCGGGAGCACGAAGCGGGGGAAGTAGACCTTCTTGATCAGCGCGCCGTTGCCGGCGAACGAGCCGACGGCGAGCAGGAGCGATGTCTGGAACCACGTCCACGGGAAGAGCCCGGCGAGCAGGACGAGGTGATAGTCTTCGACGTTGATGCGGATGAATTTGCGGAGGACGACGAACATCACCGCCCCCTGTAAGAGCGGCCGGATGAGAGACCAGAGGAACCCGAAGATGGTGTCCTGATAGCGGAGCTTGAGTTCGCGGAACGTGAGAAGGTAGAGCAGATCCCACGATCTCCGCACCTGGCGATTGATACCGACACCCCCGTCCTGGCAGGCCGTTTTCGCTCCGCAGCGTATCACATCCGCTTCCGTGCGGACTCGATCGGAGACGGCTCGGGACACGGAGAGGGCTCCCGCTGGCCGACGGGAGCCCCGTTATGGATCGTGACCGGGTCTGGTGACTACTCGGGGTCCAGGAATGGCGAGAACTGGCTGGTCATGCGGTCGCGGCGGTCGCCAAGGCCCGCGACCTGCAGGCGGTGCATGTACTCGTTCACCTGTCGCTTGCGGACCGCGCTCAGCATGCGGAGGCCTTCATCCATGTGTTCTGTGCCGCCTCCAAGCAGGATCGCCAGCGATTCGATCGAGCCGCCTGTCGCGGTCACGCCCGTGCCGGCGAAGATCTCCTCGCCAGCGTCCAGGTAGGCGTGGATCTCCTCGCGCCGTTCGGGTTCCGTCTCCAGGATGTGCTTCATGTGCATGACGCCGAACGCCACGTGGCGCGACTCATCTTGCAGCGCAAGGCGGAACATGCGCTTCTCGGCTTCGTTATGGGAGAGCAGCTCCCCGGAGCGGAAGAGCGTCTGGATGAAGCCCTCGCCGATGATGTGCATGATGGCCGACATCTCCGTGAAGTCACGCGCCGCGATGATACTGCGGAGCCCCGAACCCGGTCCGCCGCTCATCAGCCCGCCGCCGTTCGCGAGCGCGCGCTTGCGGAAGACGTCCAGGTGCCGCGCTTCGTCCATGATCTGGCTGGCGAGGTACAGCTTGATCTCGTAGTGCTCGTTGCTGATGCTCGGCAGCCACTGGCCCGGCGTGTCGCCGGCGATGAACTCGACCTCGGTCAGGAACGTGCAGAGCTGGCTCATCGCCAGTTCGATGTCGTCCGGCAATTCCTCCAGCGAATCCCACGGGACGTCCGTCGCGGAGCTCCATTGGCGCTGGACCGCCTCTTCGTAGAGCAGCGTCGCGTTCTTGGCCCAGATGTCGTCTCGCTTGAGCGTGTAGCCGACGTGCGGCACGCCGCGCCTCGCGACGGCTCCCCGCGGGCGCATGGTCTGGTCGCCCGATCGCAAGGGCGCTTCGCCGTAGGCGCCGGTATTGATCTCGTCGAGCGTGAGGCCCCGTTTGCCGGGCTTTGCCGCGATGCCCCAATCCGCCGTTGATTCGAGCCATGAGAGGTCGAGATCGTCAGGAAGCGGCGTCTCGGTTCGGAGCACTTCCTTCATATCGACAGCCATACGGGTACCTCCACGTCGTGAGCGCTTAGTTTAGTAGTTACTAAGTTACGCTGCGGGCGCGGAGCAATCGAAGGGCCGATCGGCTCTAAGTTTGAATATCAGCGCATTAGCACTTCGCCGTCGCGACGACCTGCTCGCAGGTCGAGACCTGCTTGATCTCGACGCTGCCGACCATGCCGAACGGCTGCATGAACTTCTCGACGGGCTCCTGCGAGTCCGCTTCGAGCACCATGTTCATCTTGTGCTCGCCGGGGTGGACGACGTCGGCGAGGATCTTGATGCCGAAAGTGGCGGCGTTCGGCTGGCTGACATGCTTGCCGAGCATCTGCATCATCTCGGGCTGCTGGGTCGGGCAGGTCTCCAGCGTGTGCTTGTGTTCGACGAAATAGAGTGGCATCGCCTGATCCTTTCTGCTGAGGAGGAGTGTCGGTGGACAGTGTCACCGATTCCCGATGCGATGACAAAGTGGCGCTTCACGCCGCTGGCCGGCCGAGAGGCGACGTCATGCGATGCCGGCGCCTGCGTGGCGTGCGGCGCCGGCAGCACGCGGGCGAAGGACGGCTTCCGGAGGATGGGCGAGCACGCTGGCGCCCAGCCACTCCGGGAAGCTGCGGCAAAGACTACGCTCTCCGGTGATGGTGAGGCCCAACGAGCGCGCGGCTGCGTGAAATGTGATGTCGCGCATCCAGATCGCGGTCATGACGTACAGCGGAGCCTCTACCATGATATCGACAGCGAATCCCGGGTCTTCGAGGCAGAGGTCGATGACGCCGTTGTGCGCCACAAGCCACCACTCGCGCTTGCCGGCGGGAGCGTCAGCGAATCGAAATTGCACGACGACGCGCCGATCCGGAAACCGTGAAGCATCGACGGTCCGTCGAATATCCCACATGAGCAGGCCCGCGTCGAGGTCATCGTGGCTGAGGCGGCGGCGGACCCATTTCGAGCCCCATGCAGCCATGAGCTGTACCATCGGCCCGAGTTCCACCCCCGCGCCAGTCAACTCGTAGGCGATGCCGCGTGCATCCCGGGTCTTGGAGACGACGCCGGCGGCTTCGAGTTGCTTCAGGCGGCGCGACAGCAGCGTCGGCGACATCAGCGGGACACCGCGCCGCAGGTCGTTGAAGTGGCGGCTACCGGCGGTCAGTTCGCGTATGACGACGAGACTCCATCGCTCGCAGAGGATCTCGGCCGCTTTGGCCATGGGGCAGAACTGACCGTAGCTGGGCATGGGCGCAGGATAGCGCGGGCAGACTCCACGTCCCAGTACAGATCGTGTACTTGAATGCCGGACGGTGCTGTGGGATGTTGGCCGAAGGATCGAGACGCGCGATCCATTCCGTCAACGAGGAGAGGTTCACATGAGCGAGACGCAAGCTGCGACGGCAACACTGTACGAGCGACTGGGCGGACCCGCCAAGATCACCGCCATTGCCTCCGACCTTGTGGACGCCCACATCGTCAACCCGCTCATTGGGCAGCGGTTTCAGAAGACCGACGAACAGGTGGCAAAGCGGCACGCATTCGAATTCTTCTGCATGGGAAGCGGCGGGCCCGAGTCATACACCGGGCGCGACCTGCGTGAGGTGCATACGGGCATGAACGCCAGTGAGCAGGAGTTCCTCGCGGCGGTCGACGACCTGATGATGGTGCTGGACCGCCACGGCATCGGCGAGCGGGAGAAGCAGGAAGTGCTCTACATTTTCTACTCGCTGAAGGGTGATGTGATCAGAATCTGAGGCTCCGCCAAGGCCGGGGCTCGTCGCGCCATACCGGACATGCGTGCGGGCTCGGCCGGCGTACGCCCACAACACGACGCGCGGGCTGTGCAGCCCGCGCGTCGTCTGTTTTTCGAACCCTGGTCGTGTCCGGGGCGATGGCTAGCGACGGCTGAAGGCCGTCGTACGTCGCCGCCGCGAGCCGAAGCCGCCGCCATTGCGGGATGCGGCGGCCGTGCGCGCCGGCGCCACCTTGATCTCCTTGCCGTCGGGCGTCATGCGCGGCAGCGATCTGCCGAGGCCGCGCTCGATCTCGCGCCACTTCGGCAGGTCGCCGGGGCCGAGGATGGTGATCGCCCGGCCGGAACGCCCCATGCGGCCCGTGCGGCCGACGCGGTGCGTGAACAGCTCGTGCGTCTCCGGCAGCTCGAAGTTGATGACGCGGGTGATGTGCAGCACGTCGAGGCCGCGCGCGGCGACGTTCGTCGCGAGCAGGATCGGCGTCTTGCCGGCGCGGAACTTCTCGAGCACGCGGTCGCGCGCGCCCTGGCTGAGGTTCCCCTGCAGCACGTCGATCTGGTAGCCGAGTCGCTCCAGCTTCACGCCGAGGTTGCGCACGCCGTGCTTCGTGCGGCCGAAGACGAGCGTGGTGCCCTCCGTCGGCTCGTTGAGCAGGCGTTCGAGGACGGTGAACTTGTCCTCGTCCCAGACCTCGTACACGACGTGGTCGATGTCGGGGCCCTCGTCGTCGTCGTCACGCGAGGTCTCGATGACCACCGGCTCCTTAAGGTACTTGGTCGAGACCTTGTGCACCCACTCCGGCGTCGTCGCCGAGAAGAGCGCCGTCTGCCGCGACGCGTTCGTCTGCGAAAGAATGCGCTCGACATCCGGCGCGAAGCCGCGGTCGAGCATCTCGTCGGCCTCGTCCAGGACGAGGTAGGTGATGCCGTCGAGGCGCATCGTGCCGCGCGTCAGGTGGTCGAGCACACGCCCTGGCGTGCCCACGACGACCTGCGCGCCGCGGTAGATGGCGTCCTGCTGCGGACCGAACGCGCGCCCGCCGAAGATCAGCGTCGTCTTGATGCCGGAGCCGCGTGAGAGCTTCTCGAGCACTTCGCCGACCTGCTGCGCGAGTTCGCGCGTGGGCACCAGCACCAGGGCCTGCAGCCACTTATCCTTGAGCTCGATCTTCTCCATGAGGGGGAGGCCGAACGCGAGCGTCTTGCCCGATCCGGTGAATGCCTGTCCGATGACGTCTTTGCCTTCGAGCAGGTGGGGGATGGATTGGGCCTGGATATCCGTCGGCGTGACGATATCCATAGCCTCCAGCGCCTTCTGGCTCGAAGGCCGAAGCGTGAATTCGCTAAACAATGACAAACGGGTACCTTTCGTCAGAAGATAGATCTTCTCGATAGATCTTCTCGACGACCAGTGCGAATGGGGAGACGGGCTTGAGGGGCGCGCAATCGCAGCGGACGCTTACTGAAGATGCTCTGTGTTATGTGCAGAGTGTACGTCCTTTCACCATGCCGCAGCAAATAGGGGATTGCACGCACTTCTGGCCCAGCATCGCCTCAGATACGCGCTGAGGCGTCGCACGACGAGGGAAGGACAGACGACGATGAGCTTCGAAACCATCGAGTATTCGGCGGGCGACGGCATCGCGCGGGTGGTGCTGAACCGGCCGGAGCGGCTGAACGCGATCAACACGCAGCTAGTGGCTGACCTGCGCGCGGCGGTGGCCGCGGCGAACGATGACCCCGCGGTGTGCGTGCTGATCCTGAGCGGCGCCGGGCGGGCGTTCTGCGCGGGCTACGACCTGGACTGGGGCACGAAGGCCGAGGACGCGTCGCAGAAGGCGATGGCCGGCCAGTGGGATCCGGTGCGCGACTACCTGGGCATGTCGCGGAACGTGCGCGCGTATATGTCGCTGTGGGAGAGCCCGAAGCCGGTGATCGCGCAGGTACACGGCTGGTGCGTCGGCGGCGGGACGGACCTGGCGCTGTGCAGCGACCTCATCTACATGGCGGCGGACGCGCAGATCGGCTATCCGCCGGCGCGCATCTGGGGCGAGCCGACGACGATGATGTGGGTGTACCGGCTGGGCATGGAGCACGCGAAGCGGCTGATGCTGAGCGGCGAGTCGCTGACGGGCGTGGAGGCGGAGCGCGTCGGCCTCGTTTCGAAGGCCGTGCCCGTCGACCAACTCGCGGGCGAGGCGGAGGCGATGGCGCGCAAGCTGGCGACGATCCCGCTGAACCAGTTGGTGATGAGCAAGCTGCTGGTGAACCAGGCGTACGAGAACATGGGGCTGCGGACGACGCAGATGTTGGGCACGGTGTTCGACGGCATCGCGCGGCACACGCCGGAGGGCATCGCCTGGCGCGATGCGGCGATGAAGGACGGGTTCCGCGAGGCGGTGCGGCGCCGCGATGCGCCGTTCGGCGACTACGGCGAGCGGCCGCGGTGATAGACGACATTGAACGGACTTTTCCCCGTTTCCGCGCGGAGGCGGGCGACCTTCGATTCCGGGGAGGCGAGTTCGTTTGGCACTTTTCGTGTTTTTGCGCGGGGCTGGGTGAGGTCGATTCGGGCTGATGGTGGTCTCGGCGCGCGGGCATGGCGGTAGTGTAGGGGGTGATGGGGGCGATCTCCGAGGGGTGGGTGGCACGTAGATCCAGCGGCGAACATGACAGGCCCGGAGCGGCTCAGCGTGATGCTGGGCCAGACCTTCGGGCGCCCAGAGTGGGCTCCTTGCGCTTTGGGCGGCGTCTATCAGCCCGCTGTAGGACTTCGCTGAAGTCCTGCCCTCAGAGACCGAGGGGTTTTCCGCACTGTTTTCTCTTAGATAGCATCAGTTAGAGTAAAGGCGGCGAGAGCGCCCGAAGGCGCTCCCACCGTGTCGCTATTTTGTGGCGAGGGTGCCTGAGTCTGTAGCTCAGTACCCACGCCGTGCGACTCGTCTCCTCAGTCTGCAAAGACTGAGACCTCTGCGGGCGGTCAGGGACACACGTTGTACACCGGGCGTTCCCTGCCGCGCGCATACACCGCCCCTCCACACGGAGGGGCGAGTGTTTCTCTAGTTGGCCGCATCGCGCTCGACGTCGGCCTTCGCCGCTAACACTTGCGCGACGCCGGCAAACAACGCGGCGATCCTGTCTGGTTGCCATCCCTGCATTTCGCTCATCTCGACTCGAACGGAGATATGGAACGTCAGCGCTCCTTCAGGCTGCTGGCTAAACGTCGTTGAAAGACCCGCCAAGGCACCACTACTTCGAGGCGCTGGCGAATTAGACGTAGTCGCTTCCGAACCATTCTTGCTGTCGCCGACCGCGTCTTCCGGCTGTGGCTGCGGGGTGGGATCAGCGTCTACGCCTGCAAAGCTTGGACCGAAGCGCACCATGCCGGAATCTCGCGTAATGAGGCCTACGGCATCGAGGAAGGACACGATCCATTGGATGTTCTGACGATAGACTTGCGTTGCTTCGGCTGCCTGCGCGAGTAGTGATTCGACCTCGTTCTCCCGCATCTTTTGCTTGAACTGTAGTTGCGCCTCAAGCTCTCTCCAAAACCAAGTGTTCCGGAGAATGGGTGCGAGACGATGCGCTGACGTGTCCGGCGTCCATTCGTGCGCCACCACGTAGTCATGGACAGCGGGAGCCGGGAGAAACTTCTGACCGTCCTTTGCGAGCAGTCCAATCGAAGTGAAGAATGGGGTTGCCAGTGAGATTGTATTGGCCGCCATGCCCGCGATCTTCCCAACCTCGGCCAGTCCGACGGGAGTTCTCTTGGTACCTGCCGCAGCATCGAAAGCGCGGAGCAAGTCAATCTGCTTGGCGGCGGCGATACGAGTGGTTGGCAAGAGTTGTGTAGGGCGACGGGCTGCCTCTTGCGGTGGCTTAAGTTCGATCGGCTTGGCTTCTACAGATTGCTGGCGCTTCGTTGCGGCCGCCGCTCCATTAGACTCCGCCATCGGTACCTCCTGAATAGGATCATGCCAGTTCATAATCCAAATCATATGGAGGCTTGAGAAACAAGTCAAGGCAGTGCTGCGGGCTTGATCCAAAGAAGTGGCGTCAGGGAAGCCAGGGCATGGCGTCCGAGACCCATACAAGTCCGCGCTGCCAGTGATTGTCGGCGTCGAAAACGCGATACTGGAGAACGACCGGCAGAAGGCCGTCGAGCCAGCGGTAATAGCGGAGACCAGAAGGAAAGATCCCTTCCGTGATCGCAGCGAACTGTGGGTTTAGGCGGGGGGTGTCGCTCAGAATGCTCTTGACGGTTCGGTAGTCCCGCTGAACGAGATCGCTGTAGCCGCTAAGTGTTAGCGTTACCTGCGGAGCCTCTAGGACTAGATACTTCACTGGCTAGAAGCGCCTTCCACTGGTCGAATAGAGCATCTCCGCCGCGGAGTCCCTCCTCGAGGCCGGGCCTCTCAGCAGCCTCGCCCAATAGAACCTCACGGCGCTCAGGGCTCAGCGTACTCTGCGAGTCTATCAATGCCTGTCTCTCCTCCCAAAGAGAAGCCTTAGGAGGAACCGGAGTAAGGGCTCGCGCGATGGAAATCCGAAGCGCAGCGAAGGCCTCACGCATCGACTCTGCGACGTGGCCAAGCGCGCGTGTAAGTTCGCCTGAGTCGCGCGACTTAGTGGGGGTACTCATGGCTAATGCTCGGCAGAACGTCTACACGTGTCAAGGCTTGATGTATAGTTCTGGAGTCCACGTCGGAAAGCACCTTCTATCGGAGCTAGCATGTCATTCCCGCTAAAGCTCCAGCGGCGCTTGCTTGCCTTGCTTCTTGGTTTCGCGGGGGGCTTCTGCGAATGGGGATACTTGGGGCGGCATGTCGACTTTCTTGCCGTTTAGTACGTCGGCGATGGTGAGGATTTGGAGGCGGGGGTAGCTCTTGCCCCATGTCTCACTCGCGTATGTACCTGCGGACGCGGCTTCGGTTTTCATTTCTCGCGTGGCGGGCTTCATCGTTAGCAGGACGCCGATCGGCGCGCCTTCGCGTTCGAGGACGCCTTTCAGATCGCGCACGTGGGCCGATGTCACCGCGCCGCCCTTTACGGAGACGATGACGCGGCGGCGATCCATGCTGCCTTCCATGAACGGGATCACGCCGTCGATGCCCCGATCCATGCCCTTCTTTCGATCACCGCCAGCGGGCGACGCGCCGATGCGATCCAGCGCCCACCACTGGAATTGATACTTGTCCTTGTCGGCGAGTTCTTGCGCGCCGGGGAGGTCGACCGGCTCACCGATCACGGTGATCTTGTCTTTCAACTCGGGAAACGCGTCCTCCATGCGACGGCGGATCAGGTTTATCGCAAGATTCGTGATGTCGACGCCGATCCAGCCGCGGCCGAGTTTCTGCGCCGCGTGAACAGCTGTGCCACATCCGCAGAAGGGATCAAGGAGAACGTCACCCTCGTTCGATGAAGCAGCGATGATACGCTCCAACAGTGCCAGCGGCTTTTGGGTGGGATAACCCAGCCGTTCCTTGGCAGCTTGGTTAATCCGATCGATGTCCGCCCACACGTCGCCGACCATGATCATTCTGGCGTCTTCGTCGAACGGTGCCTCCGCACGCCGACGCGGGACCCGTTGTTCTTCGGCCAGTGGATTAGGCCTCTGGAGTTCCAATCTTCCAAAGTCGCGACATTGTTAGCCCAGTGTCGTCCCATCGCGGCCGGATCAAACCCGTGCCATGGTCTACCACTTTCGCCGTCCTTTGTGGCTCCCGGCCCAGTTAGCTCGTAAGTCTGATACATCAATCCATCGCCGCCGGTGATCAGAGTGTGCGGCAGTTTCTTCTTGTCGGCTGAAACGAGCAACGGGTTAAACACACATGACTCGCTCTTGGTGTAGTAGAAGAGCACGTCATGAACGCGGGGCCATCTGCCATCGGTGCTCCTAGCGTTGGTGCGCTTCCACGTGATCTCGTTCCGGAAGTTCTTCGGATCAAAGATGCTGTCCATCAACACTTTGAGGTAGTGACTCGCGGTCGGATCGCAGTGCAAATAGATCGAGCCGGTCGGCTTCAGCACACGATGGAGCTCAATGAGACGGACCGCCATCATCGAGAGGTAAGCGGTCACGTCGTTGTGGCCGAGGGCGTCGACCATCGCTTTCAGTAGCCGCGCCGTGTCGTCGGTGCCGCGGATCGCCACTTCTTCGAACGCGCGGTTCGCCGACTCTCCAGGGTGCCATGTGTCCTCGAAGGCCTCGATCTGCGCCGGGCTCTCGCCCTTTCCCGCTTCCTTGAAGAGCACGTTGTAGGAACGGTTCGAGTTGAACGGCGGGTCGAGATAGATGAGGTCGACGGACTCGTCCGGGACGTGATCCCGGAGCACTTCGAGGTTGTCCCCGTAGTAGAGGACGTTTGACTTGAGTTTCGGCATGCGTCGAAGATCGCACGGCTGCGGGTCTCGGACAAGACCTCACCTCCTCGCTGCGCGATGGTTCTCTCCGCCCGGCGGAGAGGAGGGATGGTCCGGCGTCGCCGGACGGACCGCCGAGGACGGCCGTCCCCACAGATGCGTTTCGTGGTTGGGGCAACGGCGCTACGGGCACCTCACCCGGCGCCTACGGCGCCACCCTCTCCACGTCGTGGAGAGGGTTACGCGCTGTGGCGCGTTTCGGGTGCCGAAAGGATCGGCGATCTGCGGCTGCCCCGGAGACGGGCACGCCACCGCGTGCCCCTACACGAAGCGGGTGCGGCGGGCGAAAAGCGTCTGGATGACCTCGGCGCTTACGCCTCTTCGTACTTGAACGAGAGCTTGATCTTGGCGCGGTATAGCCCGACCTTGCCGTCCTCGACGGTCATGTCGAGCGTGACGACTTCGGCGATGCGCAGGTCGCGCAGCGTCCCGCCGGCGCGCTGCACGGCGGCGGCGGCGGCCTTCTCCCACGAGTCCGGACTCGTCCCGATGAGTTCGATGATCTTGTAGACGCTCTCTGCCATGGTGATGCGACCTCCGTTACGCGTTGTCCGTTACTACGATCCTATACCCCGTTGTCAATAGCCGCGAATCGCGGGGAGCAGCGTTACGGGCGCGCCCTTGTTTCGCAGGAGTGAGCGCGGCTAACTCACAGGTCTCCTACGGCGACTCTTCGACCGGCGACTCTTCGAGTGCCACATTGCCGCATTGCCACGTTGCCGTACGCGCAGCGGAGTTCCTGATCCAGTGTTCACCTTCACGCATGGGTGAGTGTTCGTTAGGATGGGGCGTCCCACGAACACGCCGTAGCGACTGGAAGCGCGATGTCCGCCCCGCAAGCTCCTGCCATGACGCCGCGAGGCGGCATCCGAGGCTACGGGCAGCGGACGTTCTCGTCGCTGCGCATCGCGGACTTCCGGGTGCTGTGGATCGGCAACGTCGGGACGATGCTGGGGCAGTGGGTGCAGTTCGCCGCGCAGGGGTACCTGGTGTTCCACCTGACGGGGTCGCCGTTCCAGGTGGGGGCGGTCGGGTTCGTGCGGGGGATCTCGTCGGTGACGGTATCGCCGTTCGCGGGGACGATCACCGACCGGTTCAGCCGCAAGTCGGTGTTGATGGTGATGACGGCGATCAGCGCGACGGCGGCGACGCTGGTGGCGACGCTAATCATCACCGACGTGATCCAGATCTGGATGCTGTATCCGCTCTCGGCGCTGGAAGGGTTCGGTGACGCGGTCAACCAGCCGGCGCGGCAGGTGATGATCTACGACGTCGTCGGGGCCGAAGACCTGCCGAACGCGGTCGCGGTGAACTCGCTCGGGTCGAACACGATGCGGATCGTCGGGCCGTCGCTGGCGGGGGCGCTGATCGGCGCGGTGGGGATCCAGGCGGCGTTCATCGTGCAGGCGTCGGCGTACGCGTTCTCGGTGTACGCGACGTCGCGGATCAAGACGCGCGGCGTGCCCGTCGGGCGGGGCACAGCGACGGTGCTGGCGAGCATGCTCGACGGCATCGACTATGCGCGGACGCATCGCGACGTGCTGCTGCTGGTGGTGATGGCGGCGCTGCCGAGCCTGCTGGTGTATCCGTACGTGCAGTTCATCCCGGTGTTCGCGCAGGATGTGTTGCACACGGGATCGTTCGGGTTCGGATTCCTGGCGTCGGCCGTCGGCTACGGGTCGATCGTCGGGGCGCTGATCGCGGCGAACCTGACGCAGCTGAAGAAGCGCGGCCAGATCCTGGTCTGGACGACGTTCATCTACATGGCGCTGGTGACGGGGTTCGCGCTGTCGAGCATGTACGTGTTGTCGTTTGCGCTGCTGGTCGTGGCGGGGATCGCGAACTCGATCTACCTGATGTTCAACCAGGTGATGGTGCAGCTGATCGTCCACGACGAGTATCGCGGGCGGGTGCTGTCGCTGTACGTGATGACGAGCGGCATCACGCCGTTCAGCGCGCTGCTGATGGGCGCGCTGATCGATGTGTTCGGCGCGCAGGTGACGGTGGCGAGCTTCACGGGGCTGGCGTCGGCGATCGTGCTGGTGATTGGGATCACGAGCAAGCGGCTGCGGGAGATCTGATCGGGGTGGGCGGGACGGAACCACAGATTTCACAGATTACACAGAGGTTGGGGACGCGGTGTTGTGGGCGGGTTCGGACATCGCGGGCGTCACGCGCACCTCACCCCGGCCTTCGGCCACCCCTTGTATCTCAGAAATCGCGTAAAGTCGTGGCGGCGACAGTTCGGTGCGGGGTGCGTCAGGCCGACCGCCCTCAGGTCACGAAGGCCGCTGGAGAGCATGGTCGGCGCACCCGCTCCAC
>Ga0080064_1001283_pt1 | contig 52532 bp, 48 predicted proteins | sample Subgrocontami54m_FD_69260 | JGI IMG/M metagenome (GOLD analysis project Ga0080064, IMG submission 69260) | Subsurface groundwater microbial communities from S. Glens Falls, New York, USA - GMW46 contaminated, 5.4 m (SPADES assembly) (version 2) ...
GGGAATTTGAACAAGTCCAAGAGAGGGTCGAGAAGTTCGTTAGTGTTTCAGGTATTCCCTTCGAGCAAGGCCATGTGGTAGAATCAAGCTTAAGTTTGAGGGCAAGCAAGAAGCACCACCAGTTTATAGGACGACGCGTTTAAACTCGAATAGAATCTACTTTGGAAAGGATTTGCGATGAAGACAAGCATAGGGATTTCCGATAAAAATAGAGAAGCGGTCGTCGATATTTTAAATACGGTTCTTTCGGATGAATATCTTTTGTATACCAAAACCCGTAACTTTCACTGGAATGTCACGGGCCCAGACTTTGGCGAACTTCATAAGTTCTTTGAAGCGCAGTATGAAGCGCTCAACGATATTGTCGATGACACTGCCGAGCGCGCCCGCTCCCTCGGGGGCCGTTCGTTAGGGACGATGACCGAATTTTTAAAGCACGCCCATTTAAAAGAAGCTCCCGGCGTTTATCCTGAAGCCAAAAAGATGATCAGCGACCTTTTGGTCGGTCATGAGATGATCATCCAAAAGCTCCGCAAAGATCTTGCTGCCTGCGCCGACGAATATCAAGACATGGGCACGACCGACTATCTGACCGGTCTGATGGAAAAGCACGAGAAAATGGCCTGGATGCTTCGGGCTTATTTGTCTTAGTCCGAAGTTCATTTAAAGCGAAAGGACCGCCGATGGGACGCTGGTTTTTTGTATTGCTGATTCTAGGTTTCCTTGTGTTTGTCTTTTTCAAAAGCGACACGTTGGAAACGACTTATGCGACAACGAGGGACGAATTGAATATTGAGTATTCCAGGACGAGTTACAAGCTTCGCTGGGAGCGATTTTTTGATTATCTAAAAGATCTGCCCCGCGAGCTCCAGGACAAGGCAAAAAGTCTTCTGGGCGAATAGACCTGCGTGGTAGAATCAGGGCAAAGTTTAAATGGCATTTCAAACGAAGGAGGCAGCCATGGCAAAAAAGGTAAAGGAACTTCAGTTCTCAACCCCCAACAAAGTGGGTATTTTGGGTCAGGTGACGGACGCCTTGAAGAAAGCGCGCGTCAATATTCTCCATCTATGGGCGTGCGGGCAAGGCTCCAAAGGGATGTTCGGCATCGTGACGACCAACAACGCGCGGGCGAAAAAGGCGTTGAGGAAAATCGGCCATTCTTTCACGGAGAAAGAAATGCTTGTCGTGACTCTCCAGAATAAAGTGGGGGCGCTGGCCAAAGTGGCAAAAAAACTCGCGAAAGGCGGAATCAACGTCATGGGGGCGTCAGCGACCTCGGCAGGCAAACGAGTGTCTCTTTTGCTGGGCACAAGAAACAATAAAAAAGCGCAACGATTGACTTAAATTTTGAGTTCAAAACAAAAGAAAACCAATTTAGTCTGGATCGATCTTGAAATGACCGGGCTCGATCCGAAGAAATGCACCGTCCTTGAAATCGGCACCGTGATCACCAACAACGACTTGGAGGTGGTCGCGGTGGGCCCTTCGACCGCGATCCATCACAGCGATAAGACGCTTCGTTCGATGGAGGCGTGGAGCAAATACCACCACAAACAATCGGGCCTGACCGAGGAGTGCCGCACCTCGAAGATCTCCTTAAAAAAGGCAGAAGAAATGACTTTGAAGTTCGTGAGGACCTATTGCACGGCGAAGTCAGCCCCGCTTTGTGGAAATACGATCTGGCAGGACCGGCGGTTTTTGGTGAAATACATGCCGAGGCTCGAAGCCTATCTTCATTACCGGACGATCGATGTGAGTTCCGTCAAGGAGCTCGTCAATCGTTGGTACCCGCTCGACCACAAAATGCCGCGCGACAAGCACCAAACCCACCGCGTGATGGACGACATCCTCGAGTCAATTGAGGAGCTTAAGTATTACCGTTCGAAAGTTTTCATTTCTGCCCCCTAAAAGAGTCATGTGGTGATCTATCCCGTCTCATCCCGTAAAATAAAAGAGCTTCAAGAGAAAGCAAGACGCCTGGCGCTTAAGGAGTCGGATTTCGAAGAGAGTTTTATCCGCTCCGGAGGTTCCGGCGGCCAAAATGTCAACAAGGTCTCGACCTGTGTCGTGATACGGCATTGGCCGACGGGCCTGGAGGTCAAATGCCAGCGTGAAAGGTCGCAGGCTCTCAACCGTTATCTCGCGAAGCGGCTTCTCATCGACAAGATAGAACAGCTTTATCTAGGCAGGGAATCCGAGAAACGGAAGGCAATAGCAAAGATCCGCCGCCAGAAAAGAAAGCGGTCCAGACGCGCTAAAGAAAAATTATTGGAAGGGAAGCGTTTCCATTCGATGAAAAAATCCCTGCGGGGAAAGGTGACGGATTTTTAAGCGGCGATCAATTTCAGGCCGTGCGCGGCGGTCTGGTTATACGGATTGATCGAGAGCGCATTTTTAAACGCGCTTTGCGCCTTCAAGAAATCCCCCAAGATCAAATAGGCATATCCCAGGTCCGCGTAAGCGTTGTCGTCATCCGGGTTCTGTAAAATCTTATTCTCGTAAAAGGGCGCGATCTCATGAATATTATTCGGATCAATGTGAACGGCGTTTTGAAAAGCACTTTCTGATTTTTCATAGTCGCCTGACATGAGATAAATATGGCCCATGATGAGATAGGCCTGGTCATCCTCCGGGTTTTTTAGCGCGATCTCTTGATACAGATCGAGCGCCTTCCCGAATTCTTTTTTACCGACATATTCGAGGGCTCTCTCATGCATTTGAATGATCTCGTTATTGGGCGCGGCGCCGACGGCCGAGGCTGATTTTTTCGGCGGCAAAGTGCGGAGCCGCGCCGCGTCCTCATGGAGTGCCTTTATTTTATAATTCAAATTTTCCAGGTCTGTTTGAGAAATGACGGACGGGTCTTCGACCTGCTTTCTCCTTAACGCCAGTTGTTGCGCCTCAAAACGGGCGACCATCGAACGGTTGATCTCAAGAGATTTGGTGATTTTAGTGTTTGTGGTCTCTTTTGCACCGGCCTCGCAAAAAGCGGGGCGGGCATAAGAGACGCAAAGAAAGGCGCTCATCAGGCAAGCCAAAAGGTCATTTTTTTTCACCAGGTCATTATACCAAGAGTAGGATTGAGATTGCCACAAGTTCAGTTCTGTTGTAAAATTAGTAGTTCTAAAACCTTAGGCCAATAAGTTCAAAACAAGAAAAGGTGTTTTATGATTCAAACGGAAGAGCAAAAATTAACGACTAATTCCCACGTCATTGATTGGGTCCAAGAAATGGCCGGTCTTTGCAAGCCCGATCGCGTGATGTGGTGTGACGGCAGTGAGAAAGAAAAAAACATTTTAGTGCAAGAAGCCGCCTCGACGAACGAGGTCTTGATTCTGAATCAAGAAAAACTTCCCGGATGCCTTTATCACCGCACGGCCGAAAACGACGTTGCGCGGACAGAACACCTGACATTTATTTGTTCTCGAAAGAAGGACGACGCGGGACCCACCAACAATTGGATGGACCCTCAAGAAGCATATAAGAAAGTGGGCGCGGTTTTCGACGGCTCGATGAAGGGGAGAACCATGTACGTGATCCCTTTTATCATGGGACCGGCGGGCGCGCCATCGAGCAAAGTCGGCGTGCAGCTCACCGACAGCATTTATGTCGTACTCAATATGCGCATCATGACGCGCATGGGAAAGGTGGCGCTCGACCAGCTGGGCCAAAGCGATGATTTCAGCCGTTGTTTGCATGGAAAAGCGGATCTGGACATCAATCGTCGGTTTATCTGCCATTTCCCCGAAGACAATACGATCTGGAGCGTGGGCTCCGGTTACGGCGGGAACGCGCTTCTGGGAAAAAAATGTTTGGCGCTCAGGATCGGAAGCTATCTCGGAAGAACTCAAGGGTGGATGGCGGAACATATGCTGATTCTGGGGATCCAGAACCCCAAAGGGGAGATCCGCTACATTACGGCCGCTTTCCCGAGCCAATGCGGAAAAACCAACCTCGCGATGCTGATCCCTCCGGAGTCGCTTAAAGGTTATAAGATCTGGACGGTCGGAGACGATATCGCGTGGCTTCGCATCGGGCCCGACGGCCGGCTTTGGGCGATCAATCCCGAAGCGGGATTTTTTGGCGTGGCTCCGGGCACGAATAAGAAATCAAATCCCAACGCGCTTGCTACGGTCCAAAAGAATACTATTTTTACGAATGTCGTTTTGACGAAGGATAAAACCGTCTGGTGGGAAGGGCTTGAAAACCCTCCGGCCGAAGGTCTCGACTGGCGTGGGAAACCCTGGACGCCCGCCTCCGGTGAAAAGGGAGCGCATCCCAACAGCCGTTTCACCGCGCCCGCTTCCCAGTGTCCCTCGATCTCGCCCGAATGGCAGAACCCGAAAGGGGTCCCGATCTCGGCGATTATTTTCGGCGGTCGCCGCGCGAAGGTGGCGCCGCTGGTATATGAATCTTTCAACTGGCAGCACGGCACGTATGTCGGCGCGACAATGGCCTCCGAAACGACTTCGGCGGCGACGGGTGCCGTGGGCGTTGTCCGGCGCGACCCGATGGCGATGCTGCCTTTCTGCGGTTATCATATCGGCGATTATTTTCGCCATTGGCTCGAGATAGGGAAGAAGGCCCCCAAGTCCCCGAAGATTTTTCATGTCAATTGGTTCAGGACGGACGCCAATGGGAAATTCATTTGGCCCGGGTTTGGTGAAAACTTAAGGGTGCTTCTGTGGATCTTGGACCGTACCGAAGGCAAAGGCGAGGCGGTCAAGACGCCGATCGGTTATGTGCCCACCCCGGAGGCGATCAATGTGTCGGGTCTGAGGTTATCCAAAGAGGTGGTCGCCGATCTTTTGAGTGTAGACCGGGCCGAGTGGAAGGCTGAGGTCGAGCATCAAAACGAATTTTTCTCCAAAGTGGGCGACCGCCTGCCGAAGGAAATTTCCGAAGAGCAAAAGAACCTACGCGGACGCCTTGATTGATCCGTCTGAAGTGAGAAAAATGATCCTCGCGTCTTTGCCGGACGCCGAGGTCGAGGTCAGCGACATGAGAGGTACCGGCGATCATTTTGAGATCCTAGTCGTCTCAGAAGCATTTGCCGGAAAATCCTTGATCGAGCAGCACAAAATGGTTTTTTCCGCGCTCGAAAAGGAAATGGATCAAAGGATCCACGCGGTTCAGCTTAAAACGCAGGTCCCAAAAAAATAATTCAGGGAGTCAACGATGGCAGATCCTACGATCGATCGCATTGAAAAAGAGATTAAATCCAATAAAGTTGTCCTGTTTGTTAAAGGAACGTCGGCCGCTCCCCAGTGCGGATTTTCCGCCGCGACGATGGAACTATTCAAAAAAATGGGGGTTGCATTCCATAGCGTAGACATCATGATCAACTCCGACATCCGCGCGGCACTGCCCCAGTACTCTCAATGGCCGACTTTTCCCCAAGTTTTCATTGATGGAAAGTTCGTCGGTGGCTGTGATATCGTTCACGAGATGTACGACAGCGGGGAACTGCAGAAACTTTTACATATTTCTTAGCTGGCGTTCCGCATCCACCAAATCCCGATTGATTTTAAGAAGCGCGTTTTTCGCGACACCCCTTAAGCGTTCCGATACCTGAGGGGCGTGTTGCAGCTGCCGCAAAAGTTGTATGACCATCCGGAAGTAACGGATGATTTCCCCCTCATCCACGTCTGTGTGTCTTTCAAGATCCTCAAATCGCGTGCCGCCGATCCAGGCCTCGAGCGCCATTGCCAGATGAAAATGGGGAAGCTTTGTCGGCGGATAGATCTTGTGAAAAGATTCCTTCGTATGTATTTTTCTCAAGTAATGGAGCGCCCTTTTTTCTATGCCGGCGAATACAGGCGACAGTTCCCCCAGGGACTGATTTTTTCGTGGCTCAAATACCAGAGCCGATAAGAGACAGGAGAGCCGGATTTCGTCCAGCGTTTCAAGATAACCATCCGCGAGCATTTCCGACAAGAGAAGTTCATAGCCGTACATCCACGAGGCAAATTCTCCCTTCGCGCTTAAACCCTCGCCCAGAAAATAGCCGAGCTCTTTCAGGAGCGCCAGCTTTTTCTCGATCCCCGCGACGCCTTTTTGACGGCCTTTACGGTTAGATTGATAATAGTGGAAAGAGCGCGGGTAGATCTCGATCAGCTTTGAGCCGAACTGCGCGTAAAGATTCAAGAGCGTGGCGTAGCACGAATTGAATTGGCTTTCGATCGGCTCCGGTTGCCCGAAGATCATCCTGAGGAGTGCGGGGTACTGGATTTGATGGGGATTCACGCGCGAATAAACGAAACCCGCCGTGTCCATGCCGCGGCGGCCCGCGCGGCCGGCCATTTGGTAGTAGTCGCGCGTGCGGAGGTTCGCGAAGTAGCTGCCGTAGAATTTTCTGAGCTCGTCAAACACGACAGTCTTGGCCGGCATATTGATGCCGAGTGCGAAGGTTTCCGTGGTAAAAATCAGCTTGATCAGTTTGGAGGTGAACAATTGTTCGATCACCTCTTTTAAGGTCGGCAGCATGCCCGCGTGATGGAACGCGATGCCTCTTTGCACGAGACGCCTCATCTCGATGGCGCTGGACTCCTGCGTCAGGTCAAAGCGCTCGCAGAGGCGTTTGTACAGGTCCTCGACTTGCGTTTTTTCTTCCGGATTCAGAAAATCAAATTTTTGCTGCTCCCAGGCGAGCTCCTCGGCCCTTTTTCTCCCGAACGCGAAATAAAGGCAGGGAAGCCGCTTCTCATTGGAGAGGTGACGCACGAGGTCGTCAATGCGGTTGGGCTTGGCCCTCAAGTGACGCTCAAAATGCCCGCGCGAAAAGCGCTCCCGGCGCCCCGGATGGGACTGTCGGCCGAACGCCGAGGGCCAGACGTCGCGGTTCAAATAACCGTCTTTTTTTAATAGCTTCGGATCGTCGTAGAAGTTGCCCTGGCATTGAAAAAGATGCACGAGCGGCACCGGCCGGTGCGTTTCGATGATGACCTCGATCGGGTGATTCAGAATGCTTCGTATCCACTCGGCGAGCTCCTCGATATTGGGCGCGGTGGCCGAAAGCGCCAAGAAGCGCGCGTGCTCCGGTGAAAACATAATCGCCTCTTCCCAGACCGTGCCGCGCTCCACGTCGTCCAAATAATGCACCTCGTCGAAGATGACCCAGGTTGTGTTTTTCAGACGCTCAGGGTCCTCAAAAAGCTGATTGCGGTAGATCTCGGTGGTCATGATGACGAGAGGCGCGTGGGCGTTTAAACTGACATCGCCGGTCAAAAGACCCACTTTGTCCGAATAACGGCCGGAAAAATCGCGGTATTTCTGGTTGCTGAGCGCCTTGATCGGAGCGGTGTAGATGACGCGTTCTTGACGGGCCAGCGCTTTTTCGATCGCGTACTCCGCGATGGCGGTTTTACCCGCGCCGGTGGGGGCGGATACGAGCACGGATTTCTCTAAGTCGATCGCGGCGATCGCCTTTTCTTGAAAAGGATCATAACGCATAAGAGGCCATTATATGGGTTTTGTGTTTGTCATGCAAATATGATATAAAGAGCGTCATGACCCCACCACCTGTTTTTTACGATTGCTGTAAGCAATCAGTCCGCTTTGCGGACAAAACAAGTGGTGGGGTGAATCGTATTTTCACGATCGTGATCGGAATCACTCTTTTGTTGTGCGCAGGCGCCAGTCAGGCCGCTAGCGGCAGTCTCGCGACCGTTTTGATCAACGGCGCTTCTTATATCCCCATTTATTCCTTATCGAGCCAAAAAGGGTTTCAATACCAGTGGGATCCGCTGCTCCAGAACGCGATCGTTCGCGGAAACAGGGGCGCTATTAAATTTCATGTCGGCAGCGAATACATTTTAAACCAGGGTGCATTGATCAAGCTGAAAGATAAGGTGCGTTTCTTTCAGGGGATTGTGGTAGCGCCGGTTTCCGCTTCGGAATATTTGGAAGGGTTATCCGCGCCGTTTGCTTATAAAACTCCGGCCGTTTCCCAGGCGCTTTATGGAACGCGAAGGGTCGCTCCACTCGGCGTTCACCGCATTCAGCGGATCGTGATTGATCCGGGGCACGGCGGCCGCGATTACGGTGCGATCAGCCCCCGGGGGACCGTGGAGAAGCGGCTCGTGCTGGATATCGCCCGCATGGTCCGCGATGAATTAAAAAAAGAAGGATTAGAAGTGGTCATGACACGCAATAGCGACGTCTTCATTCCGTTGGCGCAGCGCGCGCATATCGCGAATAAGAAAGACGCCGATTTCTTTGTCAGTATCCACGCCAACGCGTCGGAGAGTCGTTCACTCCGGGGATTTGAAATTTATTATTTGTCAGAAGCGACGGACGACCTGGCGTTGGCGTTGCAGCGCGCGGAAAACTCGTCCCTGAAAACCATTGTCTGGGACTTAAAGGAGACCGAAAACCGGAGAGAGTCCATTCACATCGCGAAGTTTGTGACGGACTCAGTTCTACAATTCTCGGAAGTCTCGGACCACCGGATCCGGTCGGCCCAATTTTACGTCTTGAAATGGACCGAGTGCCCGGCGGTGCTCGTGGAGACCGGCTATCTCACGAACTCCGAAGATGAGCATCGCCTGAATAACCCGAGCTATCGGCGGCAATTGGCATCGGGAATCGTGAGAGGCCTGTTGGATTATAAAAATGAATTTGAGAGCACGGATGGATTTACAGATTAAAGGAAATAAGGTTTTGAGCGAAAAAACCGGATCCGCGCGCCGGCCGATCGGGATCTTTGACTCCGGGATCGGCGGCCTCACTGTTTTAAAAGAGATCCAACGCGAAGTGCCCGCCGAAGACATCGTGTATTTCGGCGACACCGCCCGCGTGCCCTACGGCACGAAGTCCAAAGAGACGATCACCAAATTCTCAATCGACAATATCAAATTTCTGCAGGACTTTGACGTCAAGATCGCGGTTGTGGCCTGCAATACTGCGTCTTCTTTGAGTTTGGACGCATTAAAAGACAAATTTTCATTGCCAATTATCGGCGTGATCGAACCCGGTGCCAAAGAGGCGATAGAAAAAACTAAAAATGGTAAAATAGGAGTGATTGGCACCAAGGCCACGATCGGAAGCGGCGCGTATGAAAGCCATCTTAAGCGTCTGGCCCCCTCGGTGAAGGTGTATAGTCAGGCCTGTCCTTTGTTCGTGCCTTTTGTGGAAGAGGGGTGGCTCGAGGGCGAGGTGGTTTCCAAGGTGGCGCGTACTTATCTTGACAGCTTGAAGTCTTTCGGCATCGACACGCTGATCCTGGGCTGCACGCATTATCCTTTATTGGAAAAGGTGATCGGGAACGCGATAGGAGAATCCGTGCGGCTCGTCAATTCGGCGCAAGCAACGGCGAAGGAGGCGCGCGGGCTCTTAGATCAGCTTGGCCTCGCCGCCGGTGAATCCCAGGGGCCGCAGGAAACGCGGTTTTATGTTTCGGATGAGCCGGAGCAATTTCGGACCTTAGGGGAGCGATTTTTGGGGCGCTCGATCCATTCCGTCGCGAAAGTGGGGGACCATGTACGAAGTTGAAGTGCAGGATGAATTTTCAGCGGCACATTTTTTGAAATTGTATGACGGTTCGTGGGAAAAGCGGCATGGGCATAACTGGAAGGTGTCGGTCATCATGCGCTCGGATAAACTGGATTCGATGGGAGTCGTGGTAGATTTTGAGGCATTGAAACCCAGCTTAAAAAAAACGCTCGCCGAGTTTTCAGAAATCTCGATCAATGACCATCCGGAATTCAAAAATGAGGAACTCAACCCTTCGACTGAAAATATCGCGAAGATCATTTTTGAGCGGCTTTCAAAAAATTTTAAATCCACCAATGCGAAAATCCTTAAGATAACGGTGTGGGAAACACCGGACGCCTCCGCGAGTTTTTACGCCCCATGATCAAGATCACCGATAAGGCCAAAGAGACCGAGATCAGCGAGATTTTTTCGTCACTGCAAGGCGAAGGGCCGTATCTCGGCGTGAAACAGATTTTTGTCCGTTTCGGGCGCTGCAACATGCACTGCGTCTATTGCGACGAACTGGAGAAGATGAAAGAAGAAAGATTCACGGTTTATTCGTCCGAGTCGCTTCTCCGGGAGATCGAAACGCTCGAGACGGGAAAGGGAGAACACCACTCCGTGTCGCTGACGGGCGGGGAGCCGTTGTTTTATGCCGCCTTCTTACGGGAGTTTTTGCCGAAGCTGAAAGAAAAAGGTCTCGTGACGTATCTCGAGACCAACGGCACGCTGCCGCGCGAGCTTCGCGAGGTCATCCGTTGGTGCGACATCGTGGCGATGGACATGAAGCCGTCCTCGAGTACACAGGACCGTGCCTTTGAAAAAGAACATGAAGAATTCCTGAAAATCGCGATTCAAAAAGACGTGTTTATCAAAGTCGTGGTGACACCCGATACGCGTAAAGAAGAGATACAGCAATGCATTGCTATCGTCAAAAATATTAATCCAAAAATACCCTTTATCTTCCAGCCCTTAAGTGACCCGATCGGCATCAATTCCGATTCGCTTAAACTCATCGAAACAAGCTTCTTTAGTATCGCGAAAGAAAGCCTATTCGACGTTCGCGTGATCCCGCAGATGCATCTTCCAGCCCTTAAGTGACCCGATCGGCATCAATTCCGATTCGCTTAAACTCATCGAAACAAGCTTCTTTAGTATCGCGAAAGAAAGCCTATTCGACGTTCGCGTGATCCCGCAGATGCACAAAATATGGGGAGTTCGGTGAAATCAAATTTTGTAAGATATTTATTTACATATAGTTATAATTTAGTTAGTTTTCACAAAATGCAGAAAAATTGAATCCGGCTAACATCCGGCTAACCATTTATTCCTGGACCGGCTAAATTCTAGATGACTGGAACAATAATTGGTACATAGAAAGCTATCAAAACCTGCTAGGAAAGCACTCCCAAAAAGAGATCTTTTGAGCATAACCGAAATAGCCTTGGCCAAAGGCGTGAGTCGCGTAGCGGTGTTTCGAATGATTAAGCGAAAGCGGATTCCGTACCAAAAAATAGCCAATCTTATGCTTGTTAAGAGGCGGGATTTATACAGATTAGGACTCTAAAATTTTTATGGCAGGCACAAAAGCGGTCAAATGGAACAGGCTGTAAATCCGCTGGCTTTTCCTTCCTAGGTTGAAGTAAAACCGATGCATGAGGGCTCGCTAAAAACGCCCCAAACAGCCCAAACAAGCCGAGATCTCAAAGCAGAAGATTACTACCACGACCGATATGATCTCTCCACCATTAAGCAATGCCTGCGGCTTGTCGAATCATGGCGTTCCGTTTCCCAAAAGAACGAATACGCGGAAGATTTAAAGCATTTGAAGCCGGAAAGGCGTCAATCTGCGACGGCGAACGCGTTGAACCTTAGTCTTTATATGATAAAAGGGGAGCGATATCGGCAAAGAGCCGAAGAGATTCGACGGTGGAAGGAGCAAGATAGAAAGCGTGACGAATTCTATCAAAACGCTAGGCAACCAGAAAATATCGCCTGCCCCAATTGCCGGACGGCGATGACGGTAATCCTAAAAGAGCTGAATGAAAGGCTGCATAAGCCCATGCGTGTCCTATTCATGTTCGAATGTGGGCGCTGTAAAAAGCGCAGCGCTTATTTTGATGATGGCGAACCGTTTAGGCCGGTGCCTGAACCATGTCCGAAATGCAGACACGATTTGAAGTGCTTGGTCAAAAAAGAACAAAATAACCTTATTTGGGAAAAAATTTGTGAGGCTTGCGGACATGAAGAACAGGAAATTGACGATTTTGAAAAGTTTGAAGCCGAGCGACGAGAACGTGAGCAGGAGGATGCGCTTCTACTGGAAAGGCATAGGGGGGAATTCTGTTTTTTAGACCACGAAGGCCAGGAGTATCTGGACGGTATTCAGCGGCTTGAACAATTGGCCGAACTCGTAAAATCGGTGGAGCTGCGCAAGAAGGACCCTGATTATCAGCAGGTAGAGAAAATAACGAAGTGGAGCATATCAGATATGGAAAAAGCCCTTTTATCTGCGTTGGAAAAAGAGGGGTATACAAAGCTTTTGCTCGATAAGCCCGAAATTGGGAAATTCGTGATAATTCCGTTTACGGTCTTGGATTCCTCCAATAGAACCGATCGGGAGAGCGAATGGGAACTTCGAAAGCTGATCAAGCAGACATTGTCAGGCTCGAACTGGCGTCTTATGAGCGAAGGGGTTTCCTATAGGCTCGGATGCCTGGCGGGACGCCTTAAAGGTTACGAGAGGGAAGAGGATTTGGTTCATCTGATTGGACAGGAACGGAAATTTCAACCATTTGACGGCATTCGATCGAAATTGTGTTAATTCGATCCTGATCTAGCACAAAACTAGCACAATCTCGATTACGCGTCCCTTGTCATTAGTCCGTAAATTTGCTTTTTATTCCATATTGTGTTATATAAAGTTATACATAGGAACTTATATAACATGGATATAATAAAAACGCTTAAAAAATATCTCCAAGAAACTGGAACAAGCCAGACGCAACTAGCCGAGAAGCTTGGAGTCAGTTTTCAGACGGTCAATAGATGGCTTAACGGTAAAGTACGACCCGGTGAACTACAAATTCGTAAAATTTCTCAGTTTCTCAAAAGTAACGCTCTTAGTCCCGAAGTCACTCCTTCTCAACCTCAAAAACGTACGCCGCAATTTAAAAATCCTATTCAAAAGAGGATATATGAGTCTTTGAAACTTGTTGGGGAAGGCCCTGCCGCATCTTATAAGGACGCATGCGCGATACTACAAGATTCTGAGCCGTTTGATTGTGCCTCTCATATTATTGGGCATCTTTTAAGAGAAATAGATAGTTCCTTGCGAGATGTCTTGTTGTTACTAGGAGAAAAATCCGGAAAAACTAAACCGCCTAAGTTAGATGAGGTGTTTAAATTGCTTGGATTGAAAGAGGTGGATGAGAAGGCTAAAAGAATCGCTGCAATATTCTCAGATACGCGCCGACAAGAAATCGAAGCCGTTTTAAATATTTTGGGAATAGATAAAGATTCCAAAGAAGCCCAAGATTGGATCGATGCAAAACTACACAAGATGGCTCACCGTAGACAGCTTGAAAAGCCGCGACCCATTGGAAAGGATTTCCTAGAGTCTTGGCAAGGAATGGAGAAGATTTTTTTGGTTCTTTCCGAGAGACTCGCAGCTAATTACACCTCTTATATTAATCAAATAGACCAAATATTAAAAGTAGAAAGACCTCAAAGATTGGACGTTGAAAAACTTGCAAAGATACCGCGCAGTTTTACTACCATGCAGCATCTTTTTGAGAAACTTAAAACCAAATCACCAGCTTGGTTACCACTACTTCAGCGCGAAGGGTATTTCAGCGAACCTCCAGCGCCTGAATATGATTCGGAAAAAAAAGCCACTTACTATACGCTATGGCCTGCATCTCGTTATTTAGTCCACATGAGCGCAACGAAGGCTGTTGACCCCGAAGAAATATTCAAAATCATCAGCGCTGTTCCAAAAACTGGCAATCCGCGTATCCATCTGGATTTTGTCGATTGTGCTCTCTATTTTCCTCCAAAAATTGCTGTGGCATTGCTGGGAGACGTTGAATACTGGCTAAGTGTTCCTTATCAATTTAGTTTGCCCCACAAATTATGTTCTCTCGCGGAGTCATTTGCTAAAGCCTATTTAATCGATGAAGCTCTCCTTTTGGCGTCTACTGTATTTAAGATTTCGGCTGTTCCAGCCAAACCATTGAGCAAAAAATATGGACGCCATGCAGAGCTTAAAACACTTTTTGATTCTTGGCATTATCAGGACGAGTTAAAGAAGCTGCTGCCGTCATTATCCGAATATTGCGGACTTAAAGGGTTTGTACTGTTAGCTGATATGCTTGATCAGGCTATTACTAAAGAAGGTCGTCAAAATAAGGAAGATGCGGATTTCTCATATGTTTGGTGTAGTAACTTACGAGAATACAAAGACACTGATCGCGAAATAAAAAAAATTATAACTTTAATAGTTAGGCAATTTGCTAAGTCTTTAATTGAGCACGATCAGAATATTCTTTCCACAGTAATTCAGGAATTGGAAAAACACAAATGGAGTGTTTTTAAGCGAATAGTCTTGGATATTCTCGATGAATTTTCAGAATTAGCACCGCAATTAATTGCTGAGAAAACGATGAATAAGAGTTTATTCGATGCTTATTGGGCAACTCATGAATATTGGACCTTAGTTAATAAAGTATTTGATGTGCTCGGTCCCGAATCTCAACAGATCTTATTAGATTGGATCGAAGCAGGACCTCATCCAAAGGAGAAAGATTCGAGGGCGATTGAAATTTGGAAACGAGATAGATTTGGATGGATTTCTTCGCATTTAACTAAAGATTACAAGGCACGATATCAAATTTTGGCAAAAAAATATGGAGTGCCCCCAGCATCTGAAATAATTTCGGTTCGGGCAGGATGGAGTGGTCCCACAAGCCCAAAATCGGCGGATGATTTGAGGGTAATGTCTGCCGCAAGTCTGATCGCATACTTGAAAGAGTGGAAAGAATCAGAACCATTTTGGGGTGACTCTGTAGAAGGATTGGCCCGCTCTATTTCAGGAGCAATTGGCCAGGAGCCGGAGCGTTATATTGCAAATTTAAAGGATTTTGTAGAGCTTGACCCAACTTATGTGAGAAGTGTTTTAGAGGGTTATGAGGAAGCCGCAAAGGCTAAAAGAACATTTGATTGGTCAGCTGTTCTATGGCTATGTAAATGGGTGATCGATCAGCCAAGAGAAATACCGAATCGAAGCCATTTTAAACGATATTCTGGTAGGGATTTGGATTGGGGCTGGGCACGCAAGCGGGTAGTCTCTTTAATCGAAGCTGGATTTGTCGAAGTGCCTGTGGGCATCCCGTTTGAATTACGAAAAAATGTATGGGAGGTAATCGAAGTTTTAACTCACGACCCCGAACCCTCGCCTGACAATAAGGGAATGGAACCCGTAACCATGTCTATTAATACCGTTCGTGGAGAGGCGATACACAGCGTAATTCGTTATGGGCTTTGGGTTCGTCGAAATTATGAAAATACTGGCGATGTTGAAAATCTCCGAAACGGATTTGATTCTATGCCAGAGGTGAAAAAAGTATTAGAGGAGCGACTTGATACGAAAATAGAGCGCTCGGAAGCTATACGCGCAGTTTATGGCCAATGGTTGCCCTGGCTAGTGCTTTTTGATTCGCAATGGGTGTCTGAGAATATAAGAAACATTTTTCCTAAAGATAAAAAAACTGCCCAACTTAGCAAGGCGGCTTGGGATGCTTATATAAGCTATGCTGCCCCATACGACAATGTGTTTGAAGTATTAAAGGAAGAATATGAATATGCGATTAGCTCTTTGGACGAACATGAAAAAAGCTCCCATGCAACCGAGGGTTTAATTAACCACATAATGACATTTGCCTATCGTGGGAAAGTAGATTTGCACGATAAAAATTCTCTGCTTTATCATTTTTGGAGAAATGCATCTCTTTCTGTGAAAAAGCAGGCTATGGATTCCTTGGGGCGTATGGCATATAACACAAAAGAAGAAATGCCAGATAAAATTAAGGAGAGGTTTCAGATTATTTGGTCAGAAAGACTAGAATCTTCAAAGAAGTCCAAAGACCAGAACTATCAAAAAACTTTATCACCCTTTGGTTGGTGGTTTATTTCAAAAAAATTTGATGATTTATGGAGTCTAAAACAGCTTATTAGTGTGCTTGAACTTCCAAGTTCAGTTGACCCTGCAACATTGGTCATTGAACGATTGGCCGAGCTTAGCAAACAATATCCAGAACTTGTTGTAAGGGCTCTCACGTTACTTGTCCAGGAGGCAGAGGATGAATGGTTGGTTACTACCTCAAAAGATCAAATACAGTCGATAGTTAATTGCGCATTTAGTCATGAAAAAACAAAAAAAATGGGCCAAGAACTTTTAGGACATCTTGCAGCCAAAGGTCATCTTGGGTTCAATAGTCCCATAGCAACGGTCTGAAAACTTTCAGCCTCAACCAGACCCTCTTCCCGCAACTAAATCCAATTGCCAGCTAAATTCTTACACTTCTCAAAGGTAAAAATTTTTAATTCTTTAAAAGATAATCCAATAACTCCTGATGAACCGGTGAAAAGGTCTTCCCTTTGCGGTAAAGAATCCCGCGACTAGTTTGTCCAAACAGATTTGATACATCAATAATGGTCATTTTTTCTTTATCTGAAGGCTCTAAGTAGTAGTCGCTCATAATAGATATTCCAAAAGCTCTCTCAACATATTTTTTCACCGCATCCCGCCCTGTGAGTTCAAGCGAGACAGTGTAAGGAATTCCTTTATCTTTGAAGAATTTATCTACAAGAATTCTTGTTTCCGACTGAAACGGCGGAAGGATCAAGGGATGGGAGGCGATATCTTTTGGCCTGATTTCACGGATTTTTGAAAGGGGATGACCTTTTGGAAGAAGTAACACTCTTTTGTGAATGCGAAAGACTTTATATTCCACGCCTCGCGGCACTCTATCAAGGGTAGTGATCCCAAAGTCCACTTCGCCAGCCGTTACCATCGACACAATATCATCTTTATTTTTCCGGAAGAAAACAAATTTTAAGTCCTTATACTTTTTTGTGAATCGCTCCACGATGTCTGGCAAGAGATAAGCGATCACGGTCTCATGGCTTGCAATGCTGATCTCATGGGCAGGAAAGCTTCCCAAAGCTTCGTCCAGTCGTTTTTTAACCGAATCAAAGTCCTTTAAAAGGGGCGTTAGGATCTCAGCCAAAGCCAGACCCTCTTTGGTGGGTTTTACCTTCATTGGCCCAAAGCGCTCAAAGAGTCGAACCACAAGCTCTGTCTCCAAAGCCTTGATTTGCAGGCTTACCGTCGGCTGAGTTCGAAAGGTCGCTCTCGCAGCCTTTGAGAAACTGCCGGTTTTAAGGACTTCCATGAAGCTTTTGTAGTGGGTGATGTCCATAGGTATTTACTAGATTTATAGTATACATTAAAACTATCAATTTTGTAAATAAGTAGCCATGGGCTATATTTGACTCTTGGCCCAATGGGCAAGAGAGAGACAGGTCAATATGTCAGGAAATCACGGAGATAGGGATTTTTGGATGCTGATGGGACTTTGGTGGTTATTCGCCGAGGAAGAAGAGGAAGAGGAAAGAAAAAGGGCTGAGGAAGATCGGGATAATGATGATGAGAATAGGGAGGACGAATAATGGACGCTCTAACCCTGGTTCTTATGATTATCCTTGGAATCGGAGCCCTCATGTTGGGAGCGGTCGGCATCGCAGCCCTGATTTTTGGGTGGTGGTTTATCATACCGCTTGCGGGCGCAGCAGTAGGGGGCTGGATTGGCTTCATATTCGGGTTAGGGTTGGTAGGGATCATTGGAATATTTGTCCTTGGATTCAAGAAATCTTGAGACATGGCCCATCCGGTCCCGTGAAATTTAAAGATTTTCCTCGAGGGTAGTTGGGGGTAGAATGGCTGGGATAGTAATTCGCCACCTGAGTGTTATTTGGAATCATTCAAAGAACAACTATTTTAAGGTACTATAAACAATAAACTTATGAGCACAGACCTTACTTTTATAACCAACCAAAAAGATAAAACTCTTCTTGACCGTTTTAAAGTTTTAATCGGTCAGAATACTCAATTCTTTGATTGCTTGGTTGGATATTTTTATACCAGCGGTTTTTATAAGCTTTATCACTCTCTCGAGAAGACAGAGAAAATCCGTATTTTAATTGGCTTAAAAACTAATCCTGAAACGCTGCATTTAATTCAAGAAGCCAAGGAACAGCGTTTGTTCTCATTTTCCCATTCAGAAGCCAAGGCTCAGTTTTCTGAAACAGTCGCCAATGAAATGGAAAACTCGGAGGATGACGGGACTGTTGAGGAGGGCGTCAGAAAATTTGTTGAGTGGTTAAAAAGTAAAAAACTCGAAATTAGAGCTTTCCCTTCAGCCAACCTCCACGCGAAGCTTTATATTATGTCTTTTGCGAAAGGCGATAGAGATGATGGCCGAGTCATTACCGGGTCTAGCAATTTTTCAGAAGCCGGTCTTGTTGACAACCTTGAGTTTAATGTTGAATTAAAAAATCCCTCCGATTATCACTTCGCTTTAAAACGATTTAACGAGCTTTGGGAAGATTCGGTTGATGTTTCTGAAAAGTATGTAGAAACGATAAACACGAAAACGTGGCTCAACGATACGATCTCGCCGTATGAGCTCTATTTGAAATTCCTGTACGAATATTTTAAAGATGAATTAAGCCAAAGTGACGAAGTCTTCTATAAATACCTGCCAACAGAGTTTAAAAAGTACGAGTATCAAGAGCAAGCCGTTCTGAACGCGAAAAAGATCCTGGGAGAATATGGCGGCGTATTTATTTCAGACGTGGTCGGTCTCGGGAAAACCTATATCTCGGCGATGCTCGCCAGTCAGCTTGAAGGGAGAACGCTTGTTATCGCGCCCCCCGTATTGCTTGATAAAGCGAACCCCGGATCATGGACAAACGTATTTGACGATTTTCGTGTCCATGCGCATTTTGAGTCTATTGGCAAGCTGGAGAATCTTGCCAAAGCCGGGACGGATAAGTTTGCGAACATTATTATCGATGAAGCTCATCGCTTCCGGTCAGAAAGTAACGTCACATATGAAAAGTTAGCCGAGATTTGTCGGGGCAAGCGCGTTATTCTTGTGACCGCGACACCCTATAACAATTCACCCAAGGACATTTTAAGCCAGATCAAGCTTTTTCAGAAAACAAGAAAAAGTACGATTCCCAACCTCCCGGACTTGGAAAGGTTTTTTTCGGGTCTTGAGAGAAAGCTAAAAACTCTTGATCGCCAGAAGGATTATTCCGAATACATCAAGGTGGTTAAGGAAAATGCCCGGGAGATACGGGAAAAGGTACTTAAGTATCTGATGGTTCGCAGAACCCGCTCAGAAATTATGAAATATTTCTCCGAAGATTTGACGAAGCAGAAGCTCCGGTTTCCCGAGGTTGAAAAACCCCAGCCATTTTTCTATGAACTAAGCGATGAAGAAGACGCTGTATTTAACCGCACAATTGAGCTCATTGTCCAGAAATTCAAATACGCTCGTTACACTCCGATGCTTTATTACAAAGGTGAAATAACCCAACCGGAAGCAGTGGCCCAGAGAAACATGGGCAAGTTCATGAAGATTCTTATGATTAAGCGCTTAGAGAGCAGTTTCCATGCTTTCAGGAACACCTTGGACAGATTCATTCATTCCTATGAACAATTTATTAGCGAGTTCAACGGCGGAGCCGTTTATGAAAGCAAAAAGCACAGCAATAAAATATTTGAGCTCCTGGAGGATGACGACGACGAAGCTATTCAGCGTTTAATCGACGAAGGTAAAGCGGAGAAGCATAAGAGCGGCGATTTTAAAGATACTTTGTTGAAAGATTTGCAAGGTGACCTTGCGATCTTAAAAGAAATTCACAAGCTTTGGGGTGCCATTAAGCGGGACCCCAAATTGTCGACGTTTTTAGACAAACTTGCGACGAATCAAACGCTTAAGAGCAACAAACTGATTATATTCACGGAGTCAAAAGAAACGGCGGAGTACCTGGCAAAAAATATCGAAGCCAAGTTTCCGAAGACGACGCTTTGTTTCACGGGTAGTTCGAGCGAGGCTGTTCGGGAGCAAGTTATCAATAACTTTGATGCTAAGGTGAGACACCCCAAGGACGACCATCGCATCTTGGTATCAACGGAGGTTTTGTCCGAAGGCGTTAACCTGCACCGCTCCAATGTCGTTATTAATTATGACATCCCCTGGAACCCGACGAGAATGATGCAAAGGGTTGGACGTATTAATCGCGTCGATACCAAATTTGACGTGATCCATACGTTCACCTTTTTTCCCACCAAGCAGGCAAATGATCAGATCAAATTGAAAGAAGCGGCTGAGGCCAAGATTAACGCATTCATTTCAATGCTTGGGTCGGATGCCCGCCTTTTGACTGAAGGGGAGCCAATTGAACAGCATGAATTGTTCAATCGATTGACTTCCAAGAAAACCATCACTGGTGAAGACGAAGGGGAGGAGAGCGAGCTCAAGTATCTTCATATCATTAAAACTATTCGAGACAAAGATCCAGAAACTTTTGAGCATGTGAAACGTTTACCTAAGAAGGCAAGAACGGCTCGAAGCCATAAAGGCAAAACGGGATCGGTTTTGACTTATTTTAGGCGTGGGAAGCTCGACAAGTATTTTATGTCCACAGGCAGTGATAAAGCAGAAGAGTTTGATTTTGTTTCTGCCGCTAAAATCCTCGAATGTGAAAAAACCGCTTCCAGAATAAAGATCGACCACAAAACGTTTTACGAGCTTCTCGACCGAAATAAACAAGCATTCATTTATACAACTACCGAGGAATTGCCAGAAACCAAACTGCGTGGCGGCCGCGACAGCGCTACTCAAATCCTCAGGATCATAAAGGCTACTCTTAAAGACAAGAGGCAGTTTACGGAGGATCAGGAGAATTACCTTAAAAAAGCGTTGAAACAGTTAGAAGAAGGTGGCTTGCCCAAACAAACGACAAAGACCGCGCTACAAGCTTTAAATGCGGAATTAAAGAAGGGTATTAATCCTTTACGGATACTGGCCACCCTGCAGGCCAACATTCCCGAAAAGCTTCTTGAAGGGCACTTTGCCGAATCGGATGCTCATATATTCGGAAAAAGAGAAGTTATCCTGTCGGAATATTTGGTCGGCGATTAGAGCATGGATAAAGACACAAGCTACAAAATTATCAGAGACACGCTTCAAAATTCCTTCGACAAATCCCGCTTCTTGTCTTTCGCAAAAAATCTTCTCAATCAAATCGATGAATCAAAAACTTTTCAATATAGCGGTGCTTATATTCCCGAAGCATTTCGAAAATACGTCCGTTCATTCGAGAGATTAGGTACTTACACGGATCCCGAAGGCAAGAAAATTGATGTTCTGATTGTTTATCTGCAGAAAGAAACCTCTCTTGAGAGAGCGCGGACGGCCCAACGAAATTTCGTTGCGCGTCATCTTAAAGAACGGGACGAAAAAGATGCCGGCCTAGTTGCTTTTGTTTCTTCCAATTTAGAGGATTGGCGGTTCTCACTGATCAATATGGAATATAAGTTTACCGAAGGGAAAGCCGGTAAGGTAAAAGTCAAAGAAGAATTTACCCCAGCCCGTCGTTGGTCGTTTCTTGTCGGGGCTAATGAAAATAGCCATACCGCACAAAGCCGTCTTGCCCCTGTTCTTCAAGAGGATGAATTCAATCCGACTCAAAAAGTCCTCGAAGATGCTTTCAATATTGAAAAAGTCACAAAAGAATTTTTTGAAAAGTACCGCGATCTTTTCTTGCGCGTAAAAGAAACTCTCGATGAGGTTGTCGAAAAAGATTCAGCTATAAGAAAAGATTTTACTGCGAAGGCAGTAGATTCGGCTGACTTCTCGAAAAAGCTTTTAGGGCAGATCGTTTTTCTCTATTTTCTTCAAAAAAAGGGTTGGTTTGGGGTTAGCAAAAATAAGGAATGGGGTACGGGTTCGAAGCGATTCATTAGAGACTTGTTCGATACAAAAGTGGTTAAGTACAAGAATTTTTTTAATGATGTGCTTGAGCCGCTTTTTTATGATGCGCTGGCAAGGGATCGCTCGGACATTGACCACTACAACGAACTTTTCAAGTCCAAAATTCCTTTCTTAAACGGTGGATTGTTTGACCCGATCAACAATTACGATTGGGTAAATACGGACATCATTCTTCCTAACGATTTATTTTCTAACGAGAGAAAAACAAAAGAAGGCGACATCGGCGACGGTATCCTGGACGTTTTTGACCGATACAATTTTACGGTGAAGGAAGACGAGCCGCTTGAAAAAGAAGTGGCCGTTGACCCGGAAATGCTGGGAAAGGTTTTTGAAAATCTTCTTGAGGTTAAAGACAGAAAATCCAAAGGCACATATTACACCCCTAGAGAAATCGTTCATTATATGTGCCAGCAGAGTCTGACCAATTATCTGGATTCTGAATTGGAAGGAAAAGCGGACAAAGAAGATATCGAAACCTTGATCTGTTTCGGGGAAACCGCAGTTGAGCATGATAGTAGGGTCAAAAATCATGGAAAAGAAACACCGACTTATTCTTACAAGCTTCCCGAAAAAATACGTGCCAACGCGGAGCTTGTTGATGAAAAATTAGCGAGCATCCGTGTGTGTGATCCAGCTATTGGATCGGGGGCGTTTCCTGTTGGGATGATGAATGAAATTGTCCGGGCTCGGGATACTCTCACGACGTACATCGAAAAGAAAAGAAACCGCACTATATACGATTTTAAGCGCCACGCAATTCAAAATTGTTTGTACGGAGTAGACATTGATCCGGGTGCTGTTGAAATCGCAAAGCTTCGCTTGTGGCTTTCTCTGGTGGTTGACGAGGATGATATCAAGCAAATAAAACCTCTTCCAAATCTCGATTATAAGATCATGCAGGGAAACAGTCTTCTCGAAGAATTTGAAGGGGTAAAACTTTTTGATGAGAAATTAATCTCTGGCGCCGATCTAGGGAAAGGCGCACAAATAGAGAAAATAAAGGCAGAAATAGACCGTATCCAAAAGGAGTATATTCGGCTTCATTCAAACGGAAAGTTAATCGTTTCCAAGAAACAGGAGTTAGATCACGAGCTTGGTAAATTAAACAGCCTCTTGAAGAAACTCACAAAACCGGAGAAGACGAGCGAAAACGGCAGTGGACTTTTTGATTCGCCAAGCAGGGCAAAAGAAAAAGCAAACGAATTGAAGGCTCTTCACAGGGAATTCTTTGAAGCATCTCAAAAAAGCAGAAAAGAACAAATCAAGAAACGTATCGAGACTTTGGAATGGGAGCTTATCGAAGAAACTTTAAAAGAGCAGGGCAAGCAAGATGCGCTAAAAATGCTTCAGCGATATAAGCAGGTGAATGCCAAACCTTTCTTTCTGTGGAGGCTCAACTTCGCTGAGGTTTTCGAAGAGAAAGGCGGATTTGATGTTGCGATAGCTAATCCACCTTATGTTTTTGCTCGCAATAGCACGCAGAAGGGTATAACGGAAAAAGACAAAGAATATTTTTACGCGCACTATGAGCTTGCAGAATATCAGGTTAATTTATACCCACTTTTCATTGAGCAAGCAACCAGAATACTTCGGGAGAATGGGTGTCTTACTTTCATCACGCCCAATAATTGGCTCACTATCAACACGAATCGAATTCTCCGCCGTTTTGTTCTTGAAAAATCGGATATTACCATCGTCAATTTTTATGCTCGAGTATTTGAAAGCGCAAACGTCGATAGCGCAGTCGTAATTTTTACGAATGGGCGGACACGACCAGAAGTGCGGTTATGCGAATACACGGACAGGATATATTTTATTAGAAAAGCAAAGAGTGAATTTTTTCTTAAACAGAAAGATCATGTAATCAATATTGAGGCATTTAAGACCGGCGGGGTTGCCGATTTATTAGCCAAGATCGAACAGGGCTCTGTTGGTCTTGAGACATTGGCGGATGTGAAAGCAGGTTTGGTGGCCTATGAAGTTGGAAAAGGAACACCCCCGCAAACAAAAGCCATGAAAGAAAAGAGGGTGTATCACACGACAAAAAAATTGGGTGCAGACTACTATAAATATTTAGATGGCAAAGACGTTTGTCGGTATCATCTAGGATGGAGTGGTGAGTATTTAAAATATGGTGCTAACCTAGCCGCTCCGCGTAATGACTTTAATCTTTATTCCACGCAAAGGATTCTAGTTCGTCAGATTCCGGCCAAGCCGCCGTATTGTATCCATGCCTGCATGGTTGAAGTGACATATCTTAATGATCGAAACTCAATGAATATCATTAATATGGAAGAGAAGCCTGAACTTTTGCTGGGTATTATCAATTCGCGTTTAATTTCGTTTTGGTTTATACACAAGTTTGGGAAACTTCAGCGTGGTATCTTTCCTCAATTTAAAGTAAATGAACTCGCGATATTTCCAATTGTGAAGGATAGGGCCCTTTATAAAAATCAGATAGTCCAACTTGTTAAAAAAATTATGGACTCCAAAATTTCAGATCAGAAGACCGACACCACAAAATGGGATTGTCAGATTGACCAGCTGGTATACGAGTTATACGGTTTAACCACAGAAGAAATCAAAATCGTCGAAGGAGAAAAAATCGACTCCGGAAAAACTAGACAAGTCAGCAGAGAATTGGCGTCGAAACTGTGAAAAAAAATCCCTTGGTATGCCAGCATCTTGAAATGATTTCTCGAAAAGCAATTGAGGAATATCAGGACATTCTTAAAAAGTTTGTCCGGAGACGGCACGGGATCTATGCGCTCTACCGGAAAAACCGTCTCCGATATGTAGGCTTGGCCAGCAATTTAAAGAGTCGTTTATCACATCATCTACGAGACCAGCAAGTGAGTTTACTTCGGAGATTTAGACCGGAGGAATCGCAATTTTTATTTGTGAAGAATAATTCGCTTATATGACAGACAATCCAAAACTAAAGGTATTTATTAGTTCCCCAAAAAAGGGCTTAGAGGAAGAAAGGAATAAGCTTTTAGAATCTTTGCCAGACTTTCAAGTAAAAGTGTCCGGCATGGAAAATTTCCCACCTTTACCAACCAACCCATCTGATGCTTGCCTGGAAAATGTAAAAGACTCCGATGCGGTTATTTTGTTAGTCGGGCCTTATTATGGTTCCGTAAATTCCGACTCCGGCCTTTCGAATACAGAAGATGAATACAGATGTGCAGAAGAAAATGGGATACCACTTTTCTGTTTTCTCAAAGCCAAAAGTCCTGATAAATGGCAACCGCAGGATGAGAAAGATGATTTGAAGAAACGTCATCAAATTTTTTTTGACCAAGTCAAAAAAGAAAAATGGATTACGTGCTTTTCTTCGCCGGAAGATTTGGTTTTGAAGGCAAGAGAGCTTTCAGGACATTTTATAAAAGAACGCAAGCAGAAGTCGGGCCCTCTTATTGAAGCAAAATTCTTTTATGCCCCGTTCTTGGGTGAAGGAAAACTCTTCTCTCATAATCAGGTCATTGTCGGGAGAAAAGAGGAAATTGAAAATTTAGGCCACTTTATAAATTCTGATCAAAAAATTGCCATTCTCGTCGGGAGGGGCGGAATAGGGAAGAGCAAAATACTGTATGAAGTATCAGAACGCAATGTGTTAAAAAGAATATTATTTCTGAATGAAAATCATAACTTAAAGGATGTTATAAGTTCTCTTCCATCTGGAAATTCGACGCTAATAGTTGATGATGCTCACAGATACGAAGACCTAAGGGCTTTCTTATCTGTTTTCAGAGGATCTGACTTTTCTGAACGGCTAAAAGTTATTCTCTCGCTTAGACCCAGCGGGTTACCGCGCTTAGACGGCATCCTCGCTGATTTAGGTATTGATCCCCGTCAAGTTTACAGACCTCCGCAATTGAAAAATATCAAAGCCATGGACTCGAAGCAGATTGCCAGTGAAATTCTGATCGACAAGCATCCGGCAACCATCGAGAGGCTAGTTAAACTGACAAGCGATTGTACGTTAGCCCTGGTGATAGCTTGCAGACTATTAAATTTGAAGCAAAGATTGCCACTGAATCTAATAGATTCGGAGGAGTTCGTCCGTATCGTTTTGAATAGATTTCTCGTAGAAGTCAAAAAGCAACTTGGCGACAAACAGAACGATAGACTCTTTTCGTTCCTATCAGCACTTTCGCCTGTAAGGACAGCAGACCAAGAATTTTCAAAGAAAACGTGCAAACTTCTTCGCATCGAATCTTGGGAATTAGCACGAATGATCGACGAGATGGAAAAGGCAGGATTACTCGTAAGAAAAGGTCGCTATGTGAAATTGGCTCCCGATTTAGTCAGTGATCATATTCTTTATGAAAATACAATCAGAGGCGGGCGTAAAACAGGATTTGTTGAAAGGATGTTCGCTCATTTTGGCGATCACTACGCTTCGAACCTGTTGATCAATTTCTCGGAACTCGAATGGAAGGAAAAAATTTCCAATAGAGGCATTGATCTTTTAAGTGACGTTTGGAAAGACGTAAAAAAGAGGTTTTCCAAAGCTGACAACCATATTCGGATACAAATTCTTAAGAGCGTTAAAAAGGTTGCGTTTTACCAGCCGGAGCACGTTTACGACCTAGTTAAGCGAGCGCTCAAGAAAGATGGGAATGAGTTATATAAGATCGGTAAGTTTGAATTCAAATGGGAGCATCAAAGAGTTATTGATGAGCTGCCGGATCTATTAGAACCCATAGCGTACAATCCCGCCTACACAGAACGCGCCTGTAATGTTCTGTGGAAACTTTCAAAAAAGGATCCAAGAGATCCGAATCCGAATCTCGATCACCCCTACCGAAAACTGAAAGAACTGGCAGCGTACCGAATCTACAAAGCTATTAGTTTTAATGAACGAATATTTGACATAGTGGCTAGGTGGTCGAAAGAAAAGGACGCTTTTAAGCATAAGCATACTCCGCTTCCAATCCTAGATGAGTTTTTGGATAAGGAGGTTGAACATACTACTTCCGATGCGGGAACATTTTCTTTTGCATCGTATGGTCTCAATTATGAGGCTGCAAAGCAACTGAGATACAAAGTTATCGAATCAATAGCGGCCTTAATAAAACCAAATCAATTGAGAATTTCATCGCTCGCTTTCACTAGTCTTAAAAAAGCTCTGGCATACCCGCACGGAAGCATGGGTAGAACAATTTCCGAGAAGGAAGAAAAAAATTACTTAGGAGAGCAGATCAAAATTCTGGATATTTTGAAGTCCAAAGTGCTTGAAATGAGATCTAGGGCTTTTCATTTTCGGATTAAGGACGAACTCGCTTGGTATAAAAAGCATGGAAGACATGAGGCCCTTAAGAAAAAGGTCGACGAAGTGTTCGCTGCAATATCAGAAGATTATGAGTTTAAAATTTGCTGGGCAATAGCCGGGCACCATCAAGATGACTTTGAAGCGAACTATTCTGAAAAACAAAAACAACGCCAAGACGAAATTAAAGCAATAACGAAAGATTTTATTGATCTAGAAAAATATCCGATAAAGAAGATCGAGTTAGTCATGGAAGACTTCGAAGAGACCGGCGACAACTACAACGCCAATTTCTTTTTATCCGAAGTCGTTACTCAAAAGCCCAGCCTTGGTTTTGAGATACTCAGCAACATCATGAAGCGACCTAAATCTGTCATTTCTAAATATGCCTCTTCTATTGTGTGGCCGCTGTTTCGTGAGAAAGAAAATCAAGATCGAGTCAGAGAGTTTATTCGTAAATCGCTTAAAACAAGAAATCTGGATTTGCATAGAAATATTGCGCAAGCATACGCTTATGGCGGACTTGTCGATGCCTACGACGATTCCAAAGATTTTGAACTTTTAAGAAGGCTTTCGTCCATCAAAGATGATTTCATAACTGATAGCGTTTGTCATGCCTTGAGCAAGCTCGGGAGCTCGTCTCCCGATCCCGCTAAAAAAATCGCTTTTTCCATCCCGTTTAGTAACGACAGAAATAGTGCGGACAAAATACTCGGCATCTTTGGAAATTACGGAATTAAATATGACAAAATCAGCAAGAGGGACGTTCAAGAGATATTTAGGATTTTGCTGCCGGTTCCCAATGTGTTTGATGGTCAGGATTGGCACGTAGAACAATTTTTAGGGTTTACTGCAAAAGCATTTCCAGATGAAACAGTTCAATTTGTAATTGATCGCTATAAAACGTGTCTCCAGATTCGGCGGAAGAAAAGCTACAAGGTTAGCCTTAGAGAAGATAGATATTCTCCTTTGCCTATGCTGGGATTTGACACGGCACTGTCTGGATTATCTTCAAGTCCCAAGTATGAAATTTACGTTCGCGAAGTGATTCGGCTTGCTCTACAGCCAAAGTGGAAAGAAATTGATTTGTTTTGGCTGCCAAAATTATTTCAGACAATTTCAGACAATTTCTCTTCAAAAGCAATTAAGGTTGTAACTGATTCTATAAAGCAACGTTCTGTGATTTTGGAAAGACTAGCTTTACTGTTGCGAGACGCTGAATCAGATTTCATTTTTAAGCATGTTCCACTCGTTGCAAGACTTCTTCTCGAGTCGGCGGCTATCTCAGAAACTTGCCATAAAAGAGTTAAGTCGAGTCTTTTTGGTATTGCCATCTCAGGGGGGACGTCAAGAAGCATAGGTGTGCCCTCAGAAAAGAGCCAAAAACTGACTGCAAAAGGCCTTGATATCGCACAAACACTTCCTGAGGGTAGCGTCGAAAGGCAATTTTACGAGGAAGTAAGTCGGGAAGGAAAACGCTTAGAACATGAAGAATTAGAGCGTGACGAAGAATTGGATATTGTAGATGGCTGATCACCTCAAGGAACTTGATTTAGCCTTGGTGGCCGCCGAGGCAACATTTCATAAATACTTTGAATGCAATTCAATAGGTATTGCGCTCGATACCAAGGCTTTAGCTTCAAAGAAAATAAGGGACGGTTTTAACTCTATTAGATTTCGAATACATATTTCGAATCATATTCTCGAAGTAATAAATGATTTTGATTGGAGCAAAATTCACAAGTTCGAAGAAATGAAAAAAGATAATAAAGGTGGGCCTGTTACTCAAAGACTATGTGGCGATGGACTTCTTATTGGAGCACTCTACCCAATGGAAATGGAATGGTTTGTGTTTACTTATGTGTGCGCATATTTTTCTTATCTATACGGCATCGTGGATAATTTCGCGTCCATGACAATTTTATTATTCAATCTTAAGATTGATCCAAAGAGTCGCTATAGCGACATTTTAAAAATAGTTCCGGTTCCCGAATTTTCTCGTCATTTTGAAGAAAAATTAATTAAGAACGCTGATTTTATGCTAATCCGAAAGATTCGGAGAGAGATTCAACACAACGATGTCCGTCAGACTTTTCAATACGACAAAGGCGAACCAACTTACCTGGGCTCAGGAAGGCCGGATATTGGACCTGCTTTTTTAACTGATACAGTTCATAAGCCTGACGTTAAGATGGGCGGTAGAATCGATGTTATTTGCAAGCAGGTTTTTGGCGGGTGCTGTGCCTCAACGGAGGCTTTTTTAGCGGCAATTTCGCCAAGCTTAATTCTGCCTCAAGCAAAATAAAGATTTCTATACCGAACAGTTTCCGTGGTGGCAAGCGTTAAATATATGAAGTGGTAGCTATCGAATGAGAATCGTTTGTTCTTGGTGCGGTAAACAATTGGGCGAAAAAGAGTCGTACGATGACGCCTCCGAGACGCACGGCAGATGTGCTGAGTGCCTTAAAAAGCAAAAAGAAGGCAAAGTTTAATACAAGGAACAGAATATGAAATATTCGCTGGTAAACGGAGAAAGGGCAGAAGCTCAGCCGGGGCTACGAGGTTCTTGCGCACATTGCCAAAGCGATACGATTGCCAAGTGTGGGCAAAAAAAAATTAAGCATTGGGCACACAAAAGCAAAGTTTCGTGTGATCAATGGTGGGAGAATGAAGAGAAGTGGCATAGAGATTGGAAAAATTATTTTCCCGCGGAATGGCAAGAAAAAGTCCATACCGATTTCACCACCGGCGAGAAACACATTGCTGATATAAAAACGGATAAAGAACTCATAATAGAATTTCAGCATTCTGCAATCCATCCTAGTGAAATACAAAGCCGTGAAGCTTTCTATAAAAATATGGTGTGGGTTATTGATGGTACACGCCTGAAGAGAGATTATCCCCGTTTTTGTGAAGGGTTTAGTGAGATCGAGCTTACAGATGTTGATGGCTATTTTCGTTTATACTTTCCTGATGAATGTTTTCCTGAGAGCTGGCTTGAAAGTTCAAAGCCAGTTTATTTTGATTTCCAGGGCATCACTCCCCTCGATCAGTCGGATGAAATGCGGGCCTCTCTTTGGTGCCTTCTTCCGGGTCGTGTGGATCAATGTGCTGTAGTTGCCAGTATTTCGAGAAAACAATTTATAGATTTCTCTTCAAATAATCCCCACTTACTTCCAACTCGAGATAGATATTTTGATGAAGAGAAGCGCATTCAATCGTTGCGGGCAGAAGAAGCAGAGGCAAAGAAAAGAATAGATCTGCAGGCTGCAGAAGAAAAGAAGAGAAGAGAGCTGGAAGCTGCAGCCCGTTCGGAACATATGAGAAGATTAAGAGGTCGGACGTTTAGACTCTGACAAACCAAAGGATGATAAGATGGATGAAACACAAGTAGTTGCTGGGTGGGGCACTCTTTCGCTGATTAATGCAGGTCTGGCACAAAGCAAAGGTCGAAGCGGTTTGCTATGGTGGTTCTTCTCTCTTTTTCTTGGGCCGGTTGCGACGTTCTTGATTGTTGTTCTTGGGGCAGTTAAGAAGAAAGTGTAATGCAAGTTCTATCGATTGGAAGTATAACGGGTCAAATCTTTCCCTGACTACAAGTGAGAGATTATATCAATGAAAATCATCTGCTCCTGGTGCAAAAAATTCATGGGTGAGAAAGAGCCACTCGACGACCCTTCAGAGACGCATGCCAAGTGCCTCGAATGTTTAAAAAAGCAAACCAAGCCTTGAAGCTGGGGAATAAAATATATTCTAAAGTAGGATATTATAAATTATACTAATCCTATGAAGAAAACCCGATTTTCCAAGGAATACAAAAAACTCGCCCAAAAGATCAAAGACGCCCGGCAGAAAGCCCGCCTTGAGCAGACGGAGCTGGCCATGAGGCTTGGCAAGCATCAGTCCTATATCTCCAAGATTGAGACCGGTTCCCGCCACATCGATATTTTTGAGCTCAAGGAACTAAGCCAAATTTTGAAAAAGGATATTAACTATTTTATTAATTAAAATAATGTCCAAATGGCTTGTCAGAACCTCGCAAAGAGCCTGACATATCTTTTTAAGCTAAATTAGTCATTTACTAACCAAACCGCTTTATTTTAAATCCGCATTCCTCGTATTTTGTCAGAACCTCGCATAGTACTATGCGAGGCCTCCGTGATATCCTCGCATACCCTCTGACAAGTATTCTCTAATCCTAACAAGGAGAGAATATGTCATCAGAACTTAATCTAACCCCCAGCGAAACCCAAGTCATCACCAATATATCCCGAAGCTTCGCCAGAAGAATGCGCTGGAATCCCCAGTGGGAAATAAATGACATCTTTCAAGAGCTGTGCCTTTATTGGCTTAAGCTAAAACAGTCCGGCTGGCAGAAGCCCCAGGAGAATGACTGGAAGGGTGCTATGGGTCGCTGCCTCCTCTGCCATCTAAAGGACATTCAAAAGCGCGAGTGCTCCAGGCGCGCTAAGACAGGAGGGCCTTTATCGTCCTTCGAGGCTCTCTTGGATGCAGGATTTGATATCCCGGCCCCTGACAAGCCACCCTTTCCTTTTGATCTCCCAGAGCTGTCAAATAGCCCCGATCGCCTGATATGTGACCTCCTGATCCAGGGTGAATCCAAGAAGGCCATCTCTCAAAAACTTGGTAAAAGCAGGCCCTATATTTACCGAAGGCTTCAGCACGTCAGACACCTTTGCGAGGAGAAAGTTTAAAACCTCGCGTTACACTCACCAGTTATTTTTCGGATTAGAGAGTAGGAGGAGACTATGGAACCAGCACTCAACCTAAGATGCCCTAAATGCAAAAAGAAGCTTGCCGAACTGCAAGGCGATTACTTTAATACCGTCGATGAAAAAAATGCCGATGCCAACAAAGGAAAGCTCCTTATTAAATGCCCAAAATGCAAAGAAGTCATGGAACTTTAGTGGCCCACCTACCAGCCCCCGGCGGGGGCTACTTCAGATTCACAACCCCTTTCCCGCCTTGTGCTTAAAAGCTGCACATTCCCTGACCTCACTCTCTCTTCGAGATATTGAGGTCAGGTAACCGGCAGGAAAGGGGTTGTGAATCTGAAGTAAGAGGAGAGTAGTTGTAATGGAATAGAGGAAGGAAGAAGGGAAGAAAAAAAAAGAAAAAAAAGGAAGGAAGAAAGAAAAGAAGAAAGGAAGAAAAGGATGAAAATTAATCAAAGAGATATAGGGATTATGGGATGGATATTGGAACAGAAATTTATGACGGAGAGGCAGGTAAGGCAGGTGTTTTGGAAGGGGTTGTCTCAGGAAAGTCATGAAGTATTTAGACGTCTGCGTGAATTAGGAAAAGCGGGATTTTTAACGACAAATAAGAAATTAAGTCCAAAGACGTTGTATCTAGTGACAAGGAGTGGAGCCAGCAAACTTAAGGTATTGGATCGGGCTCATGACTTAGGGGAGCTTTCGGACGAAGGCAATTCAAATTACGTCCACGATTTGGCAGTAACGGATATTAGGATTTTATTTCACGAGTGGGGATATACGCAGTGGTTGTCGGAACGTGTTCTATCAAAGCGAAATGATCTAAGGCAAGTCCCCGATGGAATGATATTTAATAATGACAAATACATAGCTATTGAATACGAGTCTTCTCAGAAGTCAAAAAGGCGTTATCGCAAAATCTTATTAGGCTATGAGCTTGATAGGCGCGTGGATAAGGTCCTCTATATCACGGCGACACAGGAACTGGCTCAAAAAGTCTTGAAAGAAGTAACCGCATGGCATAAGCCCAATTTCGTCTGGCTTGGGGACATCCAAAGAGACCATATCAATGCCAAACTAAAAAGCATCGACGGCGAATGTTCTTTGAATGAGCTTTTAGGGGACCGCGTTAGATGCTGACCCTACAAGATTTCCTACGCGCGGTATTTTTTGATTTCCCACTTTTGATCGTCAAGGCAGTCTTAGACGCTTTTGGAAATAACAAAGAAGGTAGAGCTCGTTTCTATGTCTGGCTTGGGAGCGCCTTTCTTTCAGCCGCGATATTTTTTTTGGTCGAAAGACTTGGGGCAATCGGGATTCTTGGCAAGTGGTGGCAAGACCCCAAAAATATCTTTCCCATGATTGCCGCATTTTACTGTCTTTACAGCCTTATGATATTTCCCGTTTTAATCCCTTATCAGTATCTCAGGCAATCCAAACTTTCCGGCAGAAATACAAATGAGAAACGATTTAAGTTTGGACCAAAGGATATGCTTCGCGCTCGCAGTAAAGCCGGGCCTCAAATGGTGTTCCTGGGTAAAAGCATGAAATCGAGAGCCGATCTCTATTTATCCCACGAAATGAGAAAAATGCACACCCACATTGTGGGTTCAACCGGATCGGGTAAGACCGATTCAATCATCCTGCCGCTCTTTGCCCAGGATATTGAGCAAGGCCGGGGAGCCCTTGTCATGGACGCTAAAGGCGATAGAGAGACCTTGAATAAGATTTACTATCATGTCAAACGCGCGGGCCGCCAGAAGGACTTTCTTTTCTTCTCCCTGGCCTACCCAGAGAAATCCAATACCTATAACCCTCTCTTAAGAGGAAACCCCACAGAACTAAAAGACAAAATCATAAGCGCCAACATCTGGACCGAAGAGTTTTACAAAAAGAAGTCAGAAGAAACGCTTCTTCTTCTCATGAAGGCGCTCAAGGATCAAAACGAAGTTGTAACGTTTCATAGACTTTATGAGCTTTTAAGCAGTGAGGAAAAACTCACGGCTTTAGCGGGGCGTGTTAAAAGTGATCATCTTAAAGAAGCCATGCAAAGCATTCTAGATAATTACCGGGTATTCCAAAAAGACCTCTCCGGCATGACGGCCGACCTTGGGATGATATCCGAAAGCGAGTTTGCCGACATCCTTACCTCTGAAAAGCCCGAGATTGATCTTCTGGATGCCTATCTAAATAAAAAAATCGTCTATTTCCAGCTCAATGCTCAAGGCTATGAAGAGACCGCCCGAAGGTTCGGAAGAATCATCCTTCAGGACTTAAAGACCATTTCAAATTACATCCAGGCTTATCTTACCGAAGACGAGCGGGGTTTCTTTCCGGTCTATATTGATGAGTTTTCAAACTTTGCCTATGAGCAGTTTGTTGAATTCCTGAATAAGGCAAGAGGGGCGCATCTTGCAATTTTAATAGCTCATCAATCCTTGGGAGATCTTGAGAAGCAGGGCAATCACTTCCTAAAGCAGGTCTTAGAGAACTGCAATATCAAAATCATTATGCGCCAAGACGATCCCACTTCCGTTGAAACTTATTCAAAAATTTCAGGCACAGTCAAATCCATCAAAGATACTTATCAGACCAAAGAGGGTATTTTCCATAAGGATGTGACAGGGATGGGAAGTACGCGAGAAGTAGAGGAATTTAGAATTAAGCCCAATCTTATCCGCGAGCTCGCCCGTGGTGAAGCGGCCGTCATCATTAAACAGCCTTTTATAACCGACCTTCTTCAGCTTGATTACATCGGTCAAATACCCCAGGAGGATTTTATGAAGCAGTAAAACTTTTTAATCCAACCAACAACCAGAGACCCTAGAGGCCCGGAGGATTTTTATCTTTCGGGCCTTTTATTTTTAAAAGAAAGGTGAGCACATGAAAAAAAGAAAAACGATCCTTTACATGGACTTCTCGTACGTTGAAGAAGGATCAAACCTCTCACAGCTTGAGCAATTGACGCACGAGCGGCTCTCTACGTCCAAGGATTGGGACCGTCTTATTTTTTGGATGGATATGGAGGCAGCGCTTGGGCTCTTGAGTGACTACGAGAGCCGCTGCTTTGTCTTAAATCTCATCGAAGGCTACGCAGAGGCGGAGATTGCTGCCCGGCTAAAAATCGGCCAGCAGATGGTTTCTAGAAAAATAAAGAAAGCAAAAATAAAAATTAGAAATTATTTGAAAGAAGGTTACAACGCACCATGAAGGCACACCACACATCTTCGAAGATGTTTAATGCTTAAAAGCGCTTGAAAGTATCTAAATTTATAAAAAAATAAAATATATTTTTGGGAGAAGGGGCGTAAAACACCCCCAAAGTGCAACCTATATATGGAGGGACCTTTTTTATGAAACCAAGAAAGATCATTCTTTTAAGTTTGCTTATGTTGTTTGTGGTGGCGCAAGCCGCATTTGCGGATTCTACTTCAGAAGCTCAGCTCGGAACGTTTCTTCAGGGAATCGCAGACTTCATGATTCGTATAATCGGTCCGGCAATTCTTGTCATCGGGGTCTGTATGGGTGGTATTAGCATGGCAACCGGCAATGAGAGGGGATTAAACCGTGGAATCATGGCTGCTTTGGGCGGAGCCATTATCATGATGTCCCGCGCCATTCTGGATCTACTCCAAAGACTCACGGGGTTTTAAGAAATGGATACCGTCAAAACATATACCAACCTGGACAAGAAGGAAAAGATTCTCGGACTCGAGATTATCGATTTCCTTCTTTTGGCCGTGATCTACGCAGTCGTGTTTTTAGTTTCAATCAATATATTCATCAATGTCTTTGCTGTTGTTGCGTCATTTTTTGCGCTCAAGCTTTACAAGAAAGGCAAGCCTCACCAGTACACGATCACCTTGGTGCGTTTTATCATGACACCCAAATTCTACACAATTCCGGGGAGAGAAACAAAATGACAAAGCCAGTTTTGGTTCGCGATGTCTTACAGTCACGTAAAGAAGTGCCTTTTTATAATCAAATCGATGCTCTGGCTGTTGAGGAAGATATTTTAATCGGAGTCGGCGGCAATCTAACCGCAGGATTTCATCTGGAAGGCATAGACCTTCCGCTTAAATCAAAGCAGGAAACCGCCCAAACTATCGAATTTTTAAGAAGGACTCTTGCCAATCTGCCCCATGAGACGCAATACCAATTTATCGTAAAAAGAAAGGGCGGTGCCGGAAAGCCCCTTTACGACTATCGCTTTGCCGGCCGCTCCAAGGACGAGCTGACCGAAGCGCTTGTTGAAAGTAAGTACAGCACTTTGAAGAAAGATCGTCTCTTTAACACTGACATTTATCTTTTTGTCACAAAGTTTCAGGCGGGGGAGAAAAAGCTTACCCCGACTCTCATCATTTCTAATCAAAAAGCCGCTGAGATCACCAAAGAGGAGTTTGAAAAGCGCAAAGCCGATCTTTTATCGGCCCTCTCGCAGCTTGAAAATGCTTTCGGCAACATAAAGATTGGCCTTACGCGCTTAAAAGAAAAAGAAATAAAACAGCTTTTTTACTCACATCTTAATCCGACGCGGGTAGTAAAAATGCCTCTCGGAGAAATCAAGCTCGATGAAGTCAACAACATCACTCTCCGGGCAAAGCTTTTGTATTCGTCGCCCGTGGTGGAGCGCGATTATTTTTATCAGGATGGGTATTACTATCAGGGAATCAACTTACTTCTTCCGCCGGAGCAGACCGAAACTCGCTCCCTTTCGAAAGTATTTGAGCAGCTGAATGTGCCTTATGATTTTTTGCTGTCTTTTTATGTGCCCGATAATGAAAAAGAGATCGAGCGGCTCAAAAAACGCGCCAATATGTCTAAAACCTTGGGGGTTATGGGAAGCTCTAAAAATTATGACGCCGCTCAAAAGTACGCTGAAATTGACTCGCTGATCACCGAGATTAAATCTTCAAGCCAGAAGCTTGCCTATTACTCGCTTTGTTTTCTTATCAGGGATAGGGATTTCTCATTTTTGAAGAAAAAAGAGGACAAGATTATTCAGGCATTCTCACTCATGGGAAGCGCCGCAGGGATTTCGGATAACATGAACCATGACCGGCTTTACTTAAGTTTTCTTCCGGGTCAGTCCTGGATGAATCCCCGTAAGTTTCTAATTCAAACGGATGCGTTAGCCAATCTCCTGCCCGTTCAAGCAGTTTGGCGGGGAACAAGGCAAGCGAGGACTCTGCTTAAAACAAGAAATAACGAGCTTGTGAAGCTCGATATCTTTGATAACTCGCTTCCCGCGAGGCATGGGCTCGTCATTGGCACCACCGGCTCCGGAAAATCGTTTACTACGAATTTTCTTCTAACAAGCTATCTGTCTGACAGCCACGCAAACCAGCTTGTCATTATCGATGTTGGTAACTCCTACAGGAGACTTGCCTCAATCTTTAAAGGATCTTACTTCGATATCGATTTAAGTGAGCGATATGCCCTTAACCCTCTTGTCTCGAAGGAAATTCTTTTCCGGGATGGAGAGGTGGATGGCGAAACTCTCTCATACCTTGGTCTTATCGTTGAAAAACTTGTAAAGGGGCTTGCCAAGGAAGAGCTGACAAGCGCCGACAAAAGGATGATTGAAAAATCGATCCTTAAGAGCTACGAGAAAAAAGATTACCCTTTATTGGGTGACCTGTTAACGGCGTTTCAGAATTATGAGGGGGATTCGCAGGAGAAGGAAAGAGCGCTTGTGTTCTCCAAGAATCTTGCCAACTGGACGGAAGGCCGTTATGGGAAGCTTTTAAATAGACCGGGCAATATTGATGTTTCAAACCGTTTCCTTGTGTTTGAACTGGGAAAGCTTGACCAACATCCCGATCTTCAGTCTTTAATTTTTTTCATCATCCGCTCATCCATCGCAGGAAAGCTCTATAAGCCCTCCTTAAAGAAAGTGATCGTGATTGATGAAGGCTGGAGATTCTTTAACGATGAAGTTGGATCTCGCCTTATCGAAGATCTCTACCGAACGGCTCGAAAATTCAACGGTCTGGTTTTAAGTATCTCTCAAAGCCCGGAGGATTTTCTTAATACAAAGGCTGCCAGCGCCATTATCAGTAACTCCTTTACGAAGTATGTTTTAAAACTGAATAAAGGCCACGAGCTTTTAAAGCAGTTTGATTTCAATGACTCCCAGGTATCCGAAATAAAGTCTCTTATTTCAAAACCTGGGTATTTTTCAGAACTCTTCGTGAAGTTTGGGGAAAACGGCGCGGTACTAAGGCTTGAGCCAACGCCCTTAGAGTATTGGATCGCGACGACTGACCCCGACGACCTTAAGGCCGAAGCCTTGGCACGGGAGAAGAATCCCGCGCTTCGGCCCCTGGCTTTACTTCAGGAGTTAGCCAGACAATTTCCGAAAGGGAAAAGAACCTGTGAGGATCAAAATTAGTCATGTTAATACCGGCAGTTTTGGCATCGGCCAAACACCGGCAATCATCATTTATCTTGTAGATCAATTTGGAGGGCTCACTTTGTGAAAAAAGTAAAAATTGCCGTTCTGATTATTGTTGCCGCGACACTGATATCCGAACCGGCTCACGCCGATCTTCTTGTGTTCGATCCTATTAACGGAATTTATAACGAGATCCGTAATGCCCTGATGGAGGTTTACCATATTGAAGATATACAAAATGCCATCAATCAGTACACACAGCTTCAGAGCACTTTTAATGAGATGAAGCGCTTTAACGGCGGCATTGATGAAATCTTCTCTAAATTATTGGGAGATTTTAAAACCCTTCTTTACAGTAATAACCCGTCTAACCTCTCATCAATGGGTTTTAACTTGTCCAGTCTCCAGCAGGAATTCTATCAGCTTGTGAATGGAGCGTCGGGGAGCGGCGCATCGCAAAGCTACAAAAGCCATTTGGATGCAATTTTTGGCCAAGACCCCAATTCGCAGACTAAACCCTATATCACGCAAGAAGAATTGTTTGCGGCAGACAGTTACCGGTGGGCGGGGGATGTAAAGCAAGTTACCGACCAAACGATTACGGCAGGGCAAGGCATTTCAAGTGATGCCCAAACCGCCTCGCCCAAAGGTTCGGCGCGTCTTGCGGCCGATGCCCTGGGGAAGATTGTCGTGACTCAGGCTCAAATTCAACAAAATCAGTCAAAGCAGATCGAGATAGGGGCCACTCAAATCGAGCAGGTCTCTCGCGAAGAGAAATATTTCGAACGTGAACGATTAAGTTTCATGACCGACTTCAACAGCGCTTTGGATGAAATGCCCACGAGGTAAGCCTCATGACGATATTTACAGATGTTCTTCAGATACCGGCAATTTATGATCCGCTTTATTTGTCGATTTCGCGTATTTCGTTTCTTTTGGTTTTACCCGTCATGGCGATGGCAATTCTTCATGAGAATGTGCTTCAAATTGAAGGCCGGGGAAATTACACCGGCCTATTTGTGCGGCTGGGGCTCATCATGGGCTTACTTATCCTTTATAAGGAATTCTTTTCCGCCGTCACTTACGGAACGGATTTACTGGCGAAAACGATCATGCCGGACGACGAATTCTCGAAGGTCCTTCAAACCATGTTTACCCAAGTAAGGAGCAATGCGGACTTCGGAATTTTTAACTTTTTTAAGGCGGCGCTCATCAATAGCATTACCTACATCACCTATCTTGTGACTTATATCGCTTATACCATTCTAATCTGGCTGCGCTTCATGCTTTTGTCGTTTCTTTATGTCGCGGGGCCCATTCTGATTGTCTTCGGTATCTATAACAAGACTTCGGGGCCGCTTCATTCCTGGATGAAGTCCTTATTTCAGATTTCATTTTGGATAGTCACCTTGTCTCTTTTGGTTCGGGTCGCAAGCTACATGAACCTTGTCGCGATCTACAATCTGGACCATGTGAACACAATCTCGGTTATTACGGCCAATATCCTCTTTGTCATCATGTTTGTCTTTACCCCAAGCATTACTGCAAGCCTTATCACCGATGGAACTATAGGACACTTCGGATCAACCGCGATTGGAATTGCGACAACAGCCTCGTTTGTCATGATGAAAAAAATAAATTACGCCAAGATGAATGACAACCTAAAAAACAGAACCGAACTTGAGAATCAATCAAAGAAGGGTGACTAAATGGATACAGAAAACGTCAAACGAAAATTCTACGAAGTCTGGGGAAACCTTGAAGCCCAAAATAATACGCTTAAGCTTATTCTTTTGGCGCTGCTTTTTGTATTAACCGTCATGCTTTTCTTATCTTTTTTTGGGATGAGAAAGCCGCCGGTCGTGATCCGGGTAAACGATGTCGGTAATGCCGAGGTTATTCAAGATGTTACCGCCAATAACGCCGTATCAAAGCCCGAGCTTTTCTACTTCACGAAGCTTTTCATCCAGAAGTTTACAGCCTACAACTCGTATACGCTTGCAACCGATCTCTCGGAAGCATTTTCACTCATGACTAAGGACTATCAAAAAATGGCAAAAAAAGAAGTAATTGATTCAAATCTTGTCTCAAAGATCGCGCAGGCATTTCTTTATGCCAGTGTTGAAATCCGCGATACAAAAATCGAGAGGGAAGACTCAAAATACGCCGTTTTGTCTTTTATAGGCCTCCGAAAGATCTTAAGTTACCAAAACCCCGGCTTCAAAGAAGAAAGTCTATTTAAGGGTGACATTATTCTAAAGAAAGTAAACCGGTCAATGGCCAATCCGCACGGACTCCTTGTGGAGGAGTACCGCGAAGTATTGGTAAAAGAACTTCAATGAAAAAGGAGAAAAACCGCATGATTCGATCAATTGCAAGTTTTCTTGTTTTGGTTTGTTGTGCCACATCTTTGTATGCCCAGGATTTACCGACCAAAGACAGGCAAGTCACTAACCAGATTTCGAAGAGCGCTCCGAGTATTTATAAGCTGACAGCAAAGACAGGCGTTGTTTACAAGATACAGACAGCTATCGGATATGTCACAACCATTGAGTTGCCTAGTGAGGCTCTCAAAGTGTTTGTTGGTGACCAGGATTTATTCGTTGTGGAAGTCTACGGTCACGAAGTCATCATAAAGCCGGCCACCGATTATGTGGATGCAAGATCCAATCTTACGATTTATATCCAAAATTCAAGACTAAGCTTTGATGTAAGTGTCGGAGCTCCTGAGACCGCCGATTTTGTACTAGATTTTCGCTATCCCCAGGATGATGTGATGGTAGAGAACGCTTACAAGAAAAGGATTGATAAGAAAAAAGGAGAGCTTGAGGCCGAATATGCAGAACGCCTCAAAAAAGACGATGAGCGCGTAAATTTACTCACGCAAGGCAAGTTTGAAGAAGCCCTAAAAAATGGAGCCAAAATAAAACGGCTTCAAATCTCAAAGAAAAAAGATGACATTGAATTCGATCTTTTGGAGCTCCTTGAAATCGGGGATAAGAATTACCTTCGGTTTAATATTAAGAATCATTCGCATAGCGATTATTCCATCGAGCGTCTGGTCCTAGCCAAGGAAACATTCAAAAGAACCGGCTTTGGGGTAACACGGCAAGGATTTGCCCCAATTAACTTTAACGAAAATATCGAAAGGACCGTCCCCAGAGGAGGTTATCGATACGGCCTTTTAAGCTTCGATAAGGTGTCTTTGGGTAGAGATGAAAAATTCATCCTGCGGCTTTACGAGAAAGATAAAAATGATCCCATTGAAATTGTACCCGTGCCTTTGGAGGGTTAACGCATGAATACGGAACCTAAATCCTTTTACACCAAGGTTGGACTACCTCTGGCAAAGAACAAGCGGCTTGTGATTGCCATAGCCGCTTGTATTGGCGCTGTGATTCTTTTTGTCGTTTACGAGAATCAACCCGTGTCCAAAAAACACGAAACAAAAGGCGCATCTACTAAGGATGAAAACACCTTCTACAGCAAATCTGAAATCGATAACCTCATCAAAGATCAGCTTTCAAAAAAGGAATCTGATCAAAAGGAGAGGGGCGGTCAAATTCAGGCTAAGCCCACAGAAAAACGGAAACTTAAGACAGCTATCGCCGTCTTTATCAAATCAATGGAAGAAAAAAAGTCCATTTCTACAATTTCCACAAAGAATAAGGGTATTGGAATTCCAACCGGCTCAAAAATTAAAGCACACTTAGCCAATGCGATTTTTTCCTTTAATGTCACAAGCCCGGCCGTTGCCGTGGTTGATGAGGATTTTGTTAATGGGGAACAGGTCATTATCCCAAAAGGGACTCAATTTATAGGGGACGCCGGGGTTTTGAAAAGCCGGGACCGCATTAATGTCCGCTTTTCAGTCATGGTGCTACCTAGCGGCAAAGAGATAAAAGTCAGCGCTATGGCGCTAAGCCTTGACGGATCGGGGGGCATTAAGGGCAGGCTCGACAAGCAAAGCGATAAATCTATCTTTAAAGCCTTGGGAGAAACCCTCTTAGCCGGAAGCGCCGTCGTTCTCGGCTCAACAAACAGCGCTCTAAGCTTATCTGATCAACTACGGCTAAATACCGCAAGAAATCTCTCCGATGACGCCCGAAATTCGCTTAATCAAGTCAAAATTGAAGAATCCGTCAGCGTTGAAGCCTATACACCGATCTTGGTTCTTTTCTTGGACCCACTTTAATTTTGAATCACCCCCAGGAGTGGAATGGGGGTGGGAAGGTTAGTAAACTGGCTATTTGATTATTAATCATTGTTATTTGATTAATCTGTAAATTTACATTGAATTTATTTCATTCATCATGTATAACTAATAATAGAAAAAAGTCGCCATACTTTAGATAATTGATAAATCGAATTGAGCTTTTAAGTCTGCAAGAAGCTTTCGTCAAATCAATAGTTATCTGCCCGTATATTGGCTTGGGAAAATATCCTCTCTCGGTTGCATGAGGGATAGTGACCCCGAAGTCGGCTGTCGGGGCTCGTGGGAGAGGCTGACAATGGACGTGACATTGCTAAGAAACTTAGGTGTAAACGAGGCAATTATTCAGGCGCTTACGAAAAGCTTTGGTGAAGAACACGAGGCACTTGAGATCCTACAAGATAAACAGGATTTAAGACTCCTTCTCAAAAGGAAGGGTTTCCAGAATATCGAGCCTCATATTTTAATCCTTCCCAATTTTTTTAAAAAAAATACCTTCGCCCAAAAGATTGAAGCCGATAACGCCAAGCTGATCGAATGTTATAACTGTAAGGATACTTTGGAGTTTTTAACTGAATCCGTAAAAACCAAAGAAAATCTTAAAATTAATGACATTGAGATGCGATTAAGCAGTGCGCTTTTAAACCTTTTGCGCTATCTCGCGCAAAAAATAGTGGACACTAAAACCGGCTGGGTCTATATTCAAGACATGAGGACAGACGGAGTGATTCCTTCAGACGGCTATCAGTCATTTAGCAGGCTTCGCAATTCTATGGCCGGATATTTACTTAAAAAGAATCCAAACCAGTTCATTGAGGCTAGCGGAAGAAAGCAGTACCGGCTTTCCATTGATCCACAGAACATAAAATTTCACGTCGGGGGCAAGCCATGATTCAATGGATGATCGTTGTCGTTATTATGGGAGCCATCACGGCTTGCTTTTTTGGTGTCCCTGCCGCCCTTACAGTCGGCAGGGAATTAACTGCCACCTGGATTGTGGCGGGGCTCATAGTTACCGTTCTAGGACCATTTTTTAATTTGATACGATTTTTCCGCAATCTCACCCAAAGAACTACCAGATTTTTCCATCGCTAAATCCGCCTGATTGTTTTGATTATCGTTTTTCAAAGCTAGCTCCTTTCAAGCAGGGTTGGGCTTTTTAGTTTTATTTTTCCATCCTTTCGACTTTTTAACGGTCGTCTACGAAAATCATCCCAAAATTTTTATAATAAATTCTTCGTCTATTAGCGAATAATTTTTTACCGCTGCGCTTAAATATTTTGTGACCCTTCATCCTTCAGTTGCTTTCCTATGTCTCCCTAAAGCCGAAACCCTTCGGGGTGGGTGTAAAAAATAAAACTAAAAAACCCAACCCAAAAGGAGCAAGTCAATGAAAAACGATAATCAAAACAATCAGACGGAAAGCAAATCACCGAACCAGCTTCCGGTAGTAAAGATGGACGGTAAGTCTTATTACGTGGACTCACGTCTCAGGCAATACCGCAACGTCGAGAACCCGCATGATTTTGTCAATTTCGATAAGGATGAAATCATCGTGTATTCCTACTCAAGAGCTCAAGCGATAGAGGACGGAGTACTTGTCGATCTTACAGAGCTTGCCAAAGAAGCGGGATTCAAAATCCCTGTGGCTATCACCTCTAGCATCTATGAGTTATTAAACGACACTCATCAGGCAGGCCAGAGCTTTGAAGGCAGGGCCTGGGACTTGTTGACGGTACTTCACTTTGAAATTATGAGGTCAAAGAGTACGGACATCATTTATTTCGCTCCGTATTTCAATGCTACCTGTCATAGCGAACCAAAGCCCTATAGATTTTGGGCCAAATGTGGTCCCGGCGACAACCATGAGCCAGTCATTACCGTCATGTGCATAGGCGAAGATTAATTTCTTCGCTAAATAACCAGGTCTTTCCGACCTGGTTATTTTTATGCTCAAAAACCCCCCTGTTTCTTAAAAAAAAGTAGGTGAAAAATGGACGAGCTTCTAACAATAGAAGAATTATCCGCAATCCTCAAGGTTCCAAAATCATGGATATATGCCCGTACTTGTACCAATCAACTTCCTTATATAAAAATTGGCCGGCATTTGCGCTTTCAAAAAGAAAAGATTTTTGAGGCATTGGGCGTAACAAAGGTTGAAACCCATTTGATCAAATGATACAATGTTAATGATTATTAACACAGTGGAGAAGATATGGCGCTGATCAGAAGGTGTAAGGTATGTCGAAAGAATGGCAAGTCGTATAATATTGCAGGCAATAAAGAATGCGGGCATAAGGAAGCAATTTGGGCAATATGCTATCAGGTGAATGATAAAAAAATATGGAAAAATATAGGGCCACGAAGAAAGGATGCACTAGACAGGCTCGAAGAAATCAAATTACAGATTCGTACGACAGGCTCAGCCAGGGTATTGAAGCCAATTCTGTTTTCAGATATGGCAAAAAAATGGTTTGAGTTTCAGAAAAATTACGGAACCAAACCATCAAGCCTCTCAGCTTATGAAACCGCCCTGAACCTGCATCTTAATCCGTATTTTGGAAAGTACTTGCTTGCGGAGATAACTCCGGACGATATTGAAAATTTTAAAAATATAATTTGCAAAAAAGTATCTACCAGTACGTGTAATCATATTCTGAATCGCTTAAGCTCAATTTTAGGTTACGCCCGAGAACTCGGCTTTTTAATAGATAATCCAATTGATAGGGTTCGTAAATTTAAAAACGTCCGGTATGAAGCAAAGACTCTAGGTGAGCAGGAAATTATTGGTTTGATTGAAAACTCGGTTGAACCATATAGGACGTTATTTTTAGTCGCAATATATACGGGTCTTCGTTCGGGAGAAATTCTCGGTCTTCAATGGCAGGATATTGATTTTGAGAGTAACTTAATTCATGTTCGCCGTACTTTGTGGACTGGCAGAAAAGACGGACCTGGCATGGATGGCAAACACTGGTGGTGTTTTACTTTGCCTAAGTCGAAGAACTCAAAGAGAGACGTTTTGATGATAGCGGCTTTGAGACAAGCTTTGTTAGAGCACAAAAAGGTATCAACGCCCAACCAATTAAATCTTTTATTTTGCACTAAAAGTGGCCAACCCATTAGTAGAGGCTGGCTTATTCAACGTCATTTTCATCCAGCACTTAAAGCGGCTGGGGTAACCGGCGTACGCTTTCATGATCTAAGGCATTCATTTGCGACGATTCTTTTAAACAGAGGCATTAATCTTCCGTTTGTTTCGAAGCAATTAGGGCACGCTTCAGTAAACGTAACAGTTGATATTTATCATCATATTTTGCCATCCCAAATAGCCGATCAGCGCGACGTCATTCAAAGTATTTTAGCCCCTCCTGCTGCCAATAAGCGGCTAATAGAACAGTCTCAAATCTAAAATAGAGAATTGCAATATCTTCTACAGATTTTATAAAACTTTTTTGCCTTATTCCGGCTAACGTCTCCACTACCTAAATGTGCAAAATCTGGGTATAGACTGTCCCAACTCTTGTATTTTGAATGGGCAAGTATGTTTTGATGGGGTCGAAAAAAGAGTTTCGGATACAACCGGGATACAGTCCATAACCCCCTTATGCTGCGAATAGGGGCTCGGGCCTGTACGCATGTTGAAAAAGAAGAAAGTGTTGATTGAAAGGGGTAGAATAAGCGCTTATGGAAAAAACACAAACATTCACATGGTCATGGCATACCCACGCCCATTTACATGACGTCATAGACCTGATATAGGCTTTTATGTCTGACTTTAAAACGCACTGGGAAAATATCTATAAAACAAAATCTCCACAAGAGGTGAGTTGGTATTCGCCTCATCTTGCGAAGTCTCTTGAACTGATCCAGTCATTTAACTTGCCAAAGAACGCTGCGATTATTGATATTGGAGGCGGGGCATCGACGTTTCCGGATGATCTCCTGGCAGAAGGTTTTCATGACGTCACTGTTTTAGATATTTCATCCGAAGCTTTGGAGGTATCCAAGAAGCGTTTAGGAAACAAAGCAAGCACGATTCAATGGTTAGAATCGGATGTTACAAAAGCGTCCATCCCAGTCAGCCGGTATGATCTTTGGCATGACCGGGCGGTGTTTCATTTTCTAACAAAACTTGAAGATAGGCAAAAATATGTTAATTGTCTGGACAAAGCCCTCAAACCAGGTGGTCACGCTCTCATAGCAACCTTTGGACCGAGTGGCCCCTTGAAATGCAGCGGTCTTGAAATCGTCCGTTATTCAACCGAAAGTTTACAGAAAGAGTTCGGCGACGGATTCTTGTTGGAAAAGCACTCGATAGAAATTCAGAAGACACCTTTTTATAGCACACAACAGTTTCTGTATTGTCTTTTCAAGAAGAAATAAGCTTTGGGTATCCAACACGAAGTAATATTTAAGCGAAGAAAGGATCTTTATAATGCAGTCACTCCAATCTAATTCAAATCCAAAATGCCGCGCTATTATTTTGATCCGTTTCGTAGTGTCTTTGATCTTTTTATCGGAAGGAATTCAAAAGTTCATTTTCCCTGATGCGCTTGGGGTTGGGCGATTCATCAAGATCGGCATTCCCGCGCCCGGAGTCATGGCTCCTTTTGTGGGGTATGTTGAAATTATCTGCGGGGCGCTTATCTTGATCGGATTTCTTACCCGTTTTGCGGCCATCCCTTTGATTATCGACATGCTCGTGGCCATCACAACGACAAAGATCCCTATCCTTGTCCAGAAAGGTTTCTGGGCTATGGCTCATGAAGCGCGTGTGGATTATGCCATGTTACTGGGCGCTATTTTTTTGCTGATTGTTGGTCCCGGCGCTTGGTCAGTCGATCAGTGGCTTGCAACAAAAAGAAAGATTAATGAAATCTCAAAATAATCCCGCTACAGTCCCTTTAAGAGAAATCGCGGCTGTCTTTTTTAGACTTGGCAGCACTGCCTTTGGCGGCCCCGCAGTGCATATTGCCATGATGGAAGAAGAGTTCGTCAGAAAAAGGAAATGGCTCACTCACGAAGAATTTCTAGATCGTCTTGGGGTAACCAATCTAATCCCCGGTCCCAATTCCACCCAGATGGCTATTCACATTGGCCTTAAAAAAGCGGGATGGAAGGGACTTATCGTTGCTGGGTTTTGTTTTATTCTCCCTGCCGCTGCCATTACACTATTTTTTGCCTATCTTTATACCCGATACGGAGCGACGCCTAATTTTGAAGCTTTTTTCTACGGGATACGCCCTGTAGTGATTGCACTGATTTTTGCAGCTTTAATTCGTTTGGGTAAGCCTCTTATGAAAAACAAGTTTATGGTAGTAACGATACTCCTTGTGGCAGGTTTCGAGCTTGCTTACGGAAAAGAACTTCTTTGGCTCTTCTTAGCAGGTGTAGTTGGTATGCTTTGGACACAGCGTCAAAGATTTATGAAAAACACTTCACGATTATGCTCATTTTTTGTTTTGCCGGTGTCTTTAGTTGCAACATCTGGTGATTCATTACCAAGTGTCCCCAGTCTTGCAGGGCTTGGTCTATTTTTTCTGAAAGTAGGTTCTGTGCTTTACGGTGGTGGATACGTGCTGTTGGCATTTCTGCAGGGAGGCCTTGTGGATTCCCGGCACTGGCTTACTCAAAAGCAGCTTTTGGATGGAATTGCGGTGGGACAGTTTACGCCGGGACCCGTGCTTTCGACCGCTACCTTCATCGGCTACCTGATCTTAGGTTTTCCCGGGGCGGGGATTGCCACTCTTGGCATCTTTTTTCCTTCATTCATTCTTGTTCTTTTATGCAGTCCTTTTGTTTCTAAATTAAGAAACTCTCCAACCGCGAAAGGTTTTCTTGATGGGGTGAATGCCGCGTCACTGGGTTTAATGCTTGCCGTCGGCATTAACCTGGGCATTCACACACTGACGGGGTATCCGTCATGGATCATATTTATTTTGGCAGCCATCGTGCCTTTTATTTGGAGTCTAAACTCAGTCTGGCTTATCCTCGGAGGGGCTTTGCTCGGTTATGGTTTCCATTTTTTGATATGAAGGATAAAACCACAATGCTATTTGGTGTCCCCCGGAAAACCAAATGGATATTTCTATTATTTTTAGTCATAGTATTTACGCAAACCCTTGCTTTAGCAGGCCCTCCATTTCGCACGGACGATCCAGAACCAGTTGAATACAAGCATTGGGAATTTTATACATTTTCTCAGGGGACCCATGTGAAGGGGGATACGGCAGGCACTCTTCCAGGCTTCGAAATCAATTACGGCGCACTGCCTGAAACCCAACTTCATGTTATTGCCCCATTTGCATTCGATAAGGAAACCGGTAGTGATACTCAATCCGGTTATGGTGATACCGAACTTGGTATCAAGTACCGCTTTGTGAAAGAGAACGAGCAGGGATGGCAGCCCCAAATCGGTATTTTCCCCATGCTGGAGCTATCGACCGGCAATTCAGATAAAGGCCTTGGCACAGGCCACAATCGTGAGTTTTTGCCGCTATGGCTACAAAAAAGCTATGGACCTTGGACGACATACGGAGGCGGCGGCTACTGGATCAATCCGGGAGAAGGTAACAAAGACTATTGGTTCTTTGGATGGACAGTCATGCGGAAAATTACTGACAAGCTTAACCTTGGGGGAGAGATCTTTTATCAAACAGCCGATATCGCTGGTGGCGTAGCCAGTACTGGATTCAACCTGGGTGGTACTTATGATTTCACGGAAAGTCATCATCTTCTGTTTTCTGTTGGTCGAGGTATCCAAAACGTAACCACGACAAACGAATTTTCCTACTACATCGGTTACCAACTTACGTTTTAGAGTAAAGCCGTTTGAAAATATCCGCCGGGGATAGACAAAGTTTCCTTGATTTGGGATACAACCGGGATACAGTCACTGCCACCACCAGACGAAATTAAACAAAAGTAGACGAATAGAGTTTTATATCTTCTGCAGATTTTATAAAACTTTTTAGCCTCATTTCGGCTAACGCCCGGCTAATCGAATTCCCACAAATCGATAAAACTATTTACAAATAAATTGAAATAGATTCAAATAGGTTTTGGCGTAAGTCATTGTTATTACGCAACAACCAATAACAGATTGAAACAACTAAAAATTATCAGAAGAAAAATTTTCCGATGCACAAAATCTGGGGAATACACTAGGTCAAACGATGATACAGATCAGAAAAGCCGGTGAGCGAGGCCATGCCAATCATGGGTGGCTCGACACCTATCATACTTTTTCTTTCGCGGATTATCAGGACCCGAAACACATGGGTTTTAGGAGTCTGCGGGTCATCAATGAGGACAGGGTAGAGCCGGGTCAGGGCTTCGGCACGCATGGACACCGGGATATGGAAATCATCACCTGTATCCTGGAAGGCGAGCTTGAGCACAAGGACAGCATGGGCAATGGCGCAGTGATCCGGCCCGGAGAAGTCCAGCGCATGAGCGCCGGCACGGGCGTGACCCACAGTGAGTTCAATCCTTCGAAAACAAAGCCGGTCCATTTATTGCAGATATGGATCCTGCCGGAAAAAGCAAACTTGACACCCAGTTATGAACAGCGAGAATTCAAGTCAGCAGAACTTAAAAATAGACTCTGCCTAGTTGCTTCCGGCAAGCCGCGCGAAGGCGCGGTGAAGATCCACCAAGACGCTAATCTTTATTCTTCCTTGATCGATGGCGGTAAAAAGCTGGAGTACGCCCTGGACAAGAATCGTTATGCTTGGATTCAAGTAGCTCGCGGATCGCTGCGAGCCAATGAGGTGCTATTGCAAGCAGGCGACGGTGCCGCCATTAGCAAAGAAGAAAAATTAAAAATCAGCGGCGAAAGCGACTCGCAATTTCTGCTGTTTGACATGGCTTGAAGCGAATCATGGAAGAAAAAATAAACGGCCTGGCAATCTACGATAACGGGGCCCGGGGGAAGACGCCGGTTGTTTTTATCCACGGCTTTCCGTTCGATCACACGATGTGGGAGCCGCAAATCCGCGCGTTGGGCGACGCTCATCGAGTTATTTCTTATGACGTGCGCGGGCATGGGAAAAGCGACGCCGGGGACGGGCAGTACACGATAGAATTATTCGTGGACGATTTAATAGAAATCTTAAGCCATTTGCGGCTCGAACCGGTCGTGCTCTGCGGCCTTTCGATGGGCGGCTACATCGCCTTGCGCGCCGTGGAGCGGCACGCGGACCGTTTCAAGGGGCTCGTCTTGTGCGATACGAAAGCCGAGGCCGACAGCAACGAAGCGAAGATCAAACGTGCGGGCACGGTACGCGCGATCAAAAAAGACGGCGTCGAACCCTTCGCAAAGGAATTTATCAAAAGCGTTCTGACTGAGAAGTCACTTCAAACTAACCTCAAGCTCGTCGAGTCGGCGCTCAACATGATCCGCGGCAATTCCGCCCTCGGCATTTGTGGCGCTCTTTTGGCGCTCGCCGCCCGGACCGACACCACGGCGACGCTCGCCAAAATGAATTTGCCGACGCTGATTCTAGTAGGTGGGGAAGACAAGTTGACCCCGCCGTCTGTGTCAGAAGCGATGTCCAAGGCACTGCCTCACGCGGAAATGCATGTCATTCCCAACGCCGCGCATCTTTCGAACCTCGAAAATCCCGTTTTATTTAACGAAAAATTAATCGCATTTTTAAAAAAGTTCTAGCAGTTTATCTTAAAAACGTTTATCCCCAAAACCTTCCTTTGGTTTCTCCAAGAGAAGCTTTATCGCTTTAAAGACCACTTGAAACTGCTTGTCGTATTTATTTTCCATCTCATCAATTTTCAGCCATAGATCCTTGTAAGAAACCGTGATTTCTCGTACTCTCACAAAAGTTCTAATGATCTGGATATTGACTTGGATGGCTTTTTCACTATTTAGGACGCTTGATAACATGGCTACCCCTTGCTCAGTGAATGCGTAGGGAAGGTATCTGCGACCGCCCCAACTTGAGGTCACAAATTGTGACCTCAAGTCTATAAGTTCTTTCCTAGTAAGCTGATGCATGAAGTCAGCCGGAAAACGCTCTCGGTTTCTTTTTACTGCTTGAATAAGCGTTTTTGTGGAAACTCCGTATAATTTGGCAAGATCAATATCAAGCATGACTTTCTTGCCGCGCATCTCATATATTTTGCCTTTGATCATTTCAAGTGAATTGATTTTCATGGTGCACCTCCTACTCAATAAGACGACGCAAGGGGTCATTTTCTTGCAGGAAAATTTCTGAATATTTATCGGTTTACCTGTGGATGAGAGGAAAATGGCGTGGCGGGACCCGCTGGGTAGGTTCACGCGGTCGAATGAAATGATTTATGTAACACCAAAATGGTAATGTCCTAATTGCTGGTATGTTCGTAGCGCCAAGAAGGAGGCGTTATGGACGCACAAAAGGACATTCTAATGATCACGCAGGAAGAGATTCAGCGTTACCAGGTTATTCGTAAGATCTTTGACAAGGATATCAGTCAACAAGAAGCCGCCGAATATTTGGATCTAAGCGACCGGCAGATCCGGCGCATGGTTCGCCGTGTGCGTAAAGAGGGCGAGCGCGGCGTGATTCATCGCTTGCGAGGAGCCAAAGGATGCCGACGATTGGACGGATCTTTCAAGGGTCGTGTTTTGGAGCTGTATCGCAGGCAATACGCTGATTTTGGCCCCACACTTGCCTCGGAGAAGCTTTTAGAGCGCGACAAGATCAAGATTTGCGACGAGACGCTTCGATTATGGCTTGTCCGCGCCGGTCTTTGGAGTGTTCACCAACGCAAAAAGCCCAAAGAGCGCACTTGGCGCGCTCGCAAAGAACATCTGGGAGAGATGGTCCAAATGGACGGCAGCCATCACGATTGGCTGGAGGGCCGTGGACCCAAGCTTGTCCTAATGGGCTATATCGATGATGCCACCAGCCGATTCTATGGCAGGTTTTATGAATACGAGGGCACCCTTCCAGCCATGGGAAGCCTTAAAGCCTACATCAAGCTTTATGGGCTTCCCAAGAGCATTTACCTGGATAAGCATTCAACCTACAGGAATAACCAAAAACAAAGGTATACCGACTGGCCGTTCCGTGATAAGCAAGAGTTGACACAATTTGCTCGCGCTTGCAAACAGCTGGGAATTGAACTTATCTATGCTCATAGTGCTCCGGCTAAAGGCCGCGTGGAGCGTGTTTTTAGGACGCATCAGCATAGACTCGTCAAAGAACTAAGGCTGGCTGGCGCCAAAACATGCGCCCAAGCCAACGCCGTGCTCGGGCGGTACTTGTGGCCATTTAATCAAAAGTTTCAAGTCCCTGCGCAAAAG
>Ga0080064_1001284_pt1 | contig 52475 bp, 49 predicted proteins | sample Subgrocontami54m_FD_69260 | JGI IMG/M metagenome (GOLD analysis project Ga0080064, IMG submission 69260) | Subsurface groundwater microbial communities from S. Glens Falls, New York, USA - GMW46 contaminated, 5.4 m (SPADES assembly) (version 2) ...
GATCCATCATCAACAACAATCACTTCATATTCATATTTTTGATTTTTTAAATAATCACTGACTTGTGATAAAACTCCTTTTTTTAAATTTACAGCTTCATTATATGCTGGTATTACAATTGAAAGTTTAATCATGGTTTTCCTTGTGGATTATGCACAAGCTTATAAATTTTAACACCTAAAACTTCCTTTTCACTTTCTACTTTAGACCAACCAAAACCTACTATTTCATATTTAGAATGATGTGTTGGGTCACATTCTTGTTCTTCACATACCACAAATAGTTGATCTGCTACCTCAAAAGGGACCATCTGGGGTTTATACCCATAAAGATCTAGATAATACTGATATGCGCTGTCATAATTATTTTTAGCAATCAAAGCAAAATTAAAAGGTCTATTGCTTGATTCATTTATTATAAACTTTGCAATACCTTGGGTTCTTTCTAATTGATAATTTGGCCGATTTAATATTGGACTTTTACTAAAATTTATCCAAGCTAAAATAATAATTAAAATTATCCAACCAATTTTTATCCTTTTAAAATATGTGAAAGATGCACCCAGCAGCAAATAAGGAACAGGGTTTAAAAAACCAAGATAATGATCATAAATATTACTTTTATAAAGAGAAAGTCCCAAAAGTCCAACTATTAACCAGACTGCCAAAAATAGATTTGGCCATCTTTTAATATTTTTAAGCGGTACTAAAATTAATAAGCCTACCAAAGTTGCTAGAATTAAATTCTCTCCTGTCATATACCTACCAACTAAGTCATGAAAATAAATACCAGGAATTCTAGAAAAGGTTTCTACTGGATTAAAACCTAAAGATGCTCCTCCTGAGAAAAGTGCTGTAATTGCTCTATAATTTAAAAAGTTATGTTTGAAATCAAATAAAACTAAGGGCAACATTACTAACCAAAAAGAAATTACTCCTAAGAGGGTCCCAATCCAAAAGTTTTTTAAATCTCTACCAGTAAGTAGTGTGTAGATCCACATTACACCAAATACTGGGACTAAAATTAATGCTAAATAATGCATATTTAAAGCAGCGCCGGCACTGACTCCAACTAAAATAAGCCATAAGAAATTTTTACTTGTGTGCACTTTATAAAATCCCCATGTTCCAACAAGTGCAAAAAAAGGTACTGGATTTGGATTCCAGGAAGATTTTGAATAAGTGATAGTAACGGGAGAAATTGCATATAAAAATGCTGAGATTAGTCCTGCAGTTTTCCCAAACCAAGCTTTTCCTAAAAAATAAATTAATCCAACAATTAAAACCCCAATTGCAGCTACCATTCCAGCTGCCGCTACTGGATTCAGCCAAAAGATTCCCATCGATGCAGCCATCATATAGTAATAAAGAGGGCCTAGATAAATATTTCCAACAGATGTTGGTGGGCCAATAAAAGGTAAATTATGATTAACCAATAGTTCTTTGACAATTATTGCATCCCTACCTTCATCTCCTAGAAATGTCATATAATCAGAGAGTCTATAAAATCTTAAAAAGGCAGCTAAACATAAAATTCCAGCTACACATATAAATACCTTTTTTCCTTCCTTTATTTCCCACCACAATTTCAATAGATCCAGAATACTTTTTATTACTACAGAAAGTTTTGCGCCAGTTGGAGTGCCATATATCCTTGGGTAGTGGTGTACCCCTACTTCTGCAAATTTGTAGCCTAACCTTTTTGCCTTAACCAACAGTTCAATTTGAGTAACTTTTTCTTCTCCAACCAAAGGTTGAACTTTTTCAAAAACCTCTTTTTTAATTAACTTAAAACCACAAGAATAATCTTTTGTATGAAGTTGTAATAAAACATTAGCAAGAGATGACCAACCAAAAGTAAAAATTTTTCTAAGCAGAGGGTCTGCTCTATTTAATCTATAACCCAAAATTACACCAGCTTCATCTGATTTTTGTAAAAGTTTACTAATTTCAGAAAAATCAAACTGACCATCAGAATCTGTAAATGCAACCCATGGATATTTAGCTTCTCTAAACCCAGTTTTGAGTGCTGATCCATAACCTAGGTTCTTCTTATGTCTTATTACTCTAATTTTGTCATTACTTTTTCCCAATTTTTCAACAACTTCAGCTGTATTATCAGAAGATCCATCATCAACAACTATGATTTCATACTCCAGTTTTAGCTCTTCCAAAACTTTAACTGCATCTTTAATAGTTTTCTCAATATTTTTAGCCTCATTATAAGCTGGAAAAAAGACAGAAAGGGACTTTAGCATGTTCCCCACAAGTGTAGCATAATTTATTTAAAATTGAGTATAATAAATTTAGTGAAAAGTACTTCTAGAGATCTTGTTACAATTGCCTTGTTTACTCTTGCCACTACTTTTTTAATTTGGTTACCACATTTGTTAGGTTTACAAAATTTCCTGGGTTTAAATTTTGAGTCAGGATTTGCCACAATTTATAGAAATTTTGATGGTCTAGAATATGTAGTAATTGCTAAAAGTTTTTACGATCCTTCTATAATTTCGAATTTTCCATTAGTTTCCCAAGGCGCAAATTATTATGCTTCACATTTTCCAGGCTATGCCTTATTGATATTGTTATTTTCACCCCTCGTGGGATTTTTAAAATCCATGTTACTTGCCTCACTTCTTTCCACAATTGCAGCTGCTTACGCTTTCTATTTTTTAGTTAAGGACTTTAAGCTAACTGACAAACCACTAGCATTGACTCTGATTTTCCTAATTTTACCAGCCAGATGGTTGATAGTAAGGAGTGTTGGATCTGCTGAGCCTTTGTTTATTTTCTTTACCATTTTAGCAATATATTTTTTCATGAAATATGAAATTGTAAAAAAGTACAAATTCATATTTTTCTCTGCCATAGCTGCGCTTTTTGCCCAAATTACCCGTCCCCCGGGCATATTGCTTTTTATAGCTCTTGCAATCTATGTCCATTACAAAGTGTTTGTACAAATGAAAATCCAGGGATTTTTAAAACCATTTGCCAGTCACTTTAGATTTTTACCATTTCTATTAGTACCACTTGGACTGCTCGGAGTATTTTATCTATATTCACAAACCTATGGAGATTTTTTTGCTTATTTTCATAGTGGAGATAACATCCATTTAACTTTTCCTCCATATCAGGCACTAAATAAAAACCAATTTTGGGTAGGACAGATATGGCTTGAAGATATTATTTATATTTTTGCTTTAGAGTTTTTGGCAGGATTTTTACTATTAAAAAGAAAACTATACATAATGGCATTTTTTGTTTTTACCTACACAGCTTTTTCCACTCTTGTAGCACACAGGGATATCAGCCGTTATACTTTACCAGTAGTACCTTTTGCCATAATTGCTTTTGAAAAAGTACTTGTAAGCCGTGAGTTTAAAATAGTTCTGGTAATTTTGGCTTTAGCAATTTATCTTTATAGCCAAAACTTTATTTTGGAAAATACTGCACCTGTCCAGAATTTAAGTGTTTTTAATTAGCTGTCTCGTGTTTCCAGGTAATAAAATGATTCATGAAAAAATTCCAAGTCATCAGAGGAGGGATTGTTGCAAAAAAGTACAAATTATTATAAGCAAATTTCCAACCAAAAATATTAAAAGCCCCATCTCCATAAACCTTATGCAGCCCATAAACAATTCCATAGCTTATTAAGAGTCCTCCAGATGAAACTAAATTAAAAAGTAGCCAACGGGTAAAAACATTATTTTTTGTTCTTCTTCTTTTAAAAGTCCAAATACTATTAAAGAAAAAATTATTTTGGACTGCAATGGAGGTAGAAAATAATTTTGCAGTAGGTGGTGGGAAACCAAACTTAGCAATAAATAGTTTGTAAAACACAAAATCTACCAACGTTCCAATTACTCCAACTGTTCCAAATTTTATAAAAGTTTTAGATCTTCTTGCCCAATAAAGAACTGGAAATTTTATGTCCCATTTTGAAAGCCTAACTTCAAAAGAGTAGGCAATAATATCAATAATGTAGTTTGCCACTTCATTTTTAGATCTATCTGCCCGTCTATTGCTAAATTTAATTGGTACCTCTATCATCTTAGCTTTTGCTCTATAAGCTTCTACAACAGCAGCTGGTTGAATTAAAAATGTTGTGCCTTGCCAAGGAATCGAATCTCTATCCATCCGCAAGTAAAGCTGCCTAGTGTAGGCTTTATATGAAGGAGTAAAATCTGAAATTTGCCAAATACCTGTTAAAGCCCTGCAAATAAATGAAGCTCCAAAACTAAAAATCTGCCTCGGAAGAGAAATTTTATTTTCTCCACCTTTAATAAATCTTGATCCTTGAACATACTCATATCCCTGATTTATTTTTTGTAAAAAAAGTGGAATTTCATTTGGATCATGTTGCAAATCTGCATCTATTTGCATTAATACATCTGCATGAAGTTTTTGTAGTGCGAAGTCATAACCTTTAACAATTGCCAATCCTAAACCCCTCTCTTTAACATCTAAAAAGTGAACCTTTTCATTTTTATCAGCAATCTTCCGGGCTATCTCACCAGTTCCATCTGGTGAGCTACTATCTGAAACTAGCACATGAATCTCATATCCTGGGACTTTACCATTTTGATCAACTATCAACTTAATTACTTTTTCGATGCTATTTTTTTCATTATAAGTAGGAGTTACCACTACTACTTTCTTATTTTTCATATCCCGATTGTAAGCCAAGGCGTAGCTTGTTACAATAATCAAATTACTAATGAACAAAGTTTTTATTACTGGTTCTGAAGGATTTGCCGGTCAACACTTGGTTAATCTACTTAAGAGTGATTACAAAATCCTGGGTCTTTCAAGAAAAAATAATTTACCGGATGAGGAAAATGTTCAATATTTTATTGGTGACATTTTAAACAAAGACACAATTTATGAAATTTTAAAAAATCACAGGCCTGATGGCATAATCCACCTTGCTGGAATTGCCAAAACCTGGGGTAATGATCCAAAAGAAGTTTTTGATATTAATTTATATGGCACTCTCATCCTTTATGAAGCTATTACAAAATTAAAAAATGAGTCTGATTTTAATCCAAAAATTATCTTTATCAGTTCTGCTGAAGTTTATGGTAAAACTGCAGACACCAGCAGTATTGATGAAAACTCCCCTCTAAATCCTACAAATACTTATGGAGTATCAAAACTTGCAGCTGATAGGTTAAGTTACCAATACTCACAAACAAATAAGCTCAATATTATAATTGTCCGTCCTTTTCCTCATATAGGGCCTGGTCAGGGCAATGGTTTTTTTGTTTCAGATATGGCCTCTCAAATTGCCCAAGTAGAAAAAGATCCCAATACAAATGAAATACTTGCAGGTAATTTAAAAGCAATTAGAGATTATTCTGATGTAAGAGATGTAGTAAAAGCATATAAAGCAATTTTAGAAAAAGATCTACCAGCTGGAGAAGTTTTTAATATATGTTCAGGTGTAGGAATAAAAATTGAGGAAGTTTTAGAAAAGATGTTATCTCTAGCGAATAAAAAAATTAAGGTTAAGCAAGATCCCAAAAGAATGCGTCCTGTAGATTTACCTATATATGTGGGTAATAACAAAAAATTAGTTGAAGCAACTGGTTGGACTCAGAAATATACCATTGATGATACACTTAGTGATGTGATAGATTATTGGAGAAGCAAAAATGGCTAAGAAAGCACTAATTATTGGTGTTTCCTCTCAGGATGGTTCATATCTGGCAGATCTTCTTTTAGAAAAAGGTTACATAGTAATCGGCACTATTAGAAGAAGTACAACTATACTCCGGGAAAACATATCTCACCTTTATGGCAAGATTGTCATTGAGGCTGCAGATTTAACAGATGAGGAAAGTTTAATTAATGTTATAAAAAAACACCAACCAGATGAGGTTTATAACATTGCTGCCCAATCTGTTCCAGCAGATTCTTGGACTCATCCTTTTTATACAGCAGAAGTCACAGGTTTAGGTATTATTAGAGTTTTGGAGGCAGTTAAACACTTTGCCCCACATGCGAAAGTCTATCAGGCAACTTCCCGTGAGATTTTTGGGAATATTGAAGCACCATCTGCAACAGAATCTACTCCCATGGATGCTAACAACCCTTATGGCATTGCTAAAGCCTATGCTCATATGATGATGCGCTGTTATAGAGAGTCCTACAATATGTTTACCTGCGGAGGATTTTTATTTAACCATGAATCTCCCCGAAGATCTTTACATTTTGTTACTAGGAAAATAACAGCAGCTGCAGCAATTATTAAAAATAATTCTAAAAATATTCCAGTTGATGAAATAGGGGAGCCACTTGTTAATGCTGAGGGTAAACTTCACCTCGGATCATTAGATGCTACTCGTGATTGGGGTTATGCCAAAGAATATGTGGAAGCTATGTGGTTAATGTTACAACAAGAAAAACCTAAAGACTATGTTATTGGAACTAATACCTCTCACAGCGTTAAAGATGTATGCAAGGTTGCTTTTGAACATGTAGGAGAAAACTGGGAAGATCATGTAATATCTGATAAAAGATTAATAAGACCTACTGAAATTAAAGCACTAAAAGGGGACTATTCTTTAGCTAAAAAGGAGCTGGGTTGGGAACCAAAAATAAGCTTTGAGGGTTTAATAAAATTGATGGTTGATGCAGATTTAAAAAGATTTAAAGATTAACCAAAAGCTTTTACTATTCCTTCTTTCCAAGCTGTTGGAGTAAATCCTAAAGATTGAATTTTATCTATTTTTTCTCCTCCATGAAGTGGTTTTTTAGCTAAACCTTGATGTGAATTTTGAAATTCCATCAGAGTTCCTTTTGGGACCAAATTTTCAGGACTATCTACTCCTCTTGCTACTTTTAATAGTTCACAACAAAACTCATAAGGAGTCACAGGCAGGGGAGAGGTAATATGATAAGTACCCTTCCCTCCCCCATCTATAAGCCTTGCTACAGCTTGTGGCAAATCATCTATAAAAGTTGGGGTTAAGATTTGATCTGTAAATATTGGATACCACTCTCTTTCTCCCTTTACTACCCCATCATACAAATTTAAAAAGTTTCTGGCAAAATCTCCTTTTCCTGCAAACTCAGATCTGTAAGGATAAGAAATTCTGATATTTAAATGATTTACATCTAAGATTTCTTTTTCAGCCAAAACTTTTGTCCAAGCATACCAACTAACATCATTTGGATCTGATGCTACTTGGTCTTCTTCTGAGTAAGGACCATTTTTACCATCAAATACAAATCCTGTGGAAATAAATATAGGAAATTTTCCAAACTTTTTACACGCTCTTGCAATATATCTTGTTCCTAAAACATTAACTTTGTATGCCACATTTTGATCTAACTTTTCCTGATTACTAGAATCATTTGGTCTAGTTTTTTCTACACCTTCTACATCAGTTATCCCAGCAAAATTAATTACAAATTCACCTGGAAAATTAGCTAAAACTTCTTCAACTTGTTGCTCACTTGTTACATCTAACTCATCTGAATCAATTGCTGTTATGTTACCTTCTGAAAGCTCCAAAAATCTTGATCCAACTAATGATTTTGTTCCAATCACAAGCCATGAATCTGGTAATTTTATCATTTAAACTTCTCCGGAAAAAGCTCCCTTAATTTGGGGTTATTTCTATCCCTTCCGGAGATAATTGGATTATCTATTGGCCATTTGATATTTAAATCTGGATCATTCCAGGCAACTGCCCTGGTATCAGAACCATCCCAATAAGCATCTACTAAGTAAATATAATTAACTGGCTCACTCCCTTTCACACACAGGGAATTAGCTAGACCATTCGGAACAAAAAATCCTACCCTATTTTCATCATTGACAGTAAAAGTTTCTAACTTACCAAAGGTTTCAGATTCTGGTCTGATATCTACTATTACTATAAAAACATCTCCTGTAACAGGATAAATTATTTTATTCCATTTCTCAGCATGAATACCTCTGATCACTCCTGGCATGGATTTAGAGTGGTTCATTTGTACCCCATCAAAAGAGACTCCTGAGACTTTTTCTAACTCATCTTTATGAAATAACTCTCTAAAAAAACCTCTATCATCTTTATAGATTGGTCTTTCTAAGATTAACAGTCCTGGTATTGATGTAGTCTTGATGAAATCTGACATTATTGCTGAAATCCTTTCTGGGCGCTTCTATCCACATTTGGCCTACCTTCTTTCAAAGGTTTCCACCACCACTCATTTTCTTTATACCACTTCACAGTTTCTTCTAACCACTCATCAAAATTATGCTCCGGCTTCCATCCTAGATCTTTAACTTTACTGCCATCATTAGCATATCTAAAATCATGTCCTAATCTATGTTCTACATATTCTATATATCCTTCATCCAGTCCTAAAATTTCTAAAATCTTTTTTGTGACATCTTTATTAGTTTTTTCCTCTCCTTGAACCAGATAAGTCTCCCCTATCTTGCCTTTTTCCAAAATAATATCTATAGCCTTAGCATGATCTTCCACATACAGCCACTCTCTGATATTTTCTCCCTTACCCATTAAAGGAACTTTTTGTCCTTCTAATAAATTAGTAATAAATCTTGGAATTAATTTTTCGACATCTGCGTATGGCCCAAAGTTATTGGCACAGTTAGTGATGGTAATTGGCAGTCCATATGTTTCAAAAAAAGCTCTTACCAGATGATCTGCCCCGGCTTTGGAAGCAGCATAAGGAGAATTTGGATTATAAGGTCCATCTGGTGTGAAAGGTGGGTCATTTGGACCCAAGCTCCCATACACCTCATCTGTAGAAACATGATGAAACCTTTTAACCTTTGCTTTTAACGCTGCAGCTAAAAGCACTGCAGTCCCCAGTGTATTGGTTCTAACAAAAATAGTAGGGTCAATAATTGATCTATCCACATGAGACTCTGCTGCAAAATGAACTACAATATCCACTCCCTCCATTGCTTTTTTAACATCTTCTTCATTTACTACATCACCTTGGATAAATGTGTAGTCTGGACTTCCTTCAATATCTTTTAAAGATTCTAAATGTCCAGCATAAGTTAATTTATCAAAATTAACTATCTGATCTTGTGGATGGTTTTTCAACCAATAATGAATAAAGTTAGATCCAATAAAGCCTGCACCACCAGTAACTAATAATTTCATACTTCCACCTGACAAAGTTCACCTATGAAAAAGCTCATCGGAGAATTCTCTCCATCACTTATTATCTGTGAATCTGTTCCAATTAAACTCTTTGAAATTGCTCTTTTTACATTTGTAATATGAACATTTTCCATAACTACACTGTTACCAATTTCACTACCCTCTATACTACATCCACTGGCTAAAGATGCATGAGGTCTTATCACAGAGTTAACAATATGCACATCGTCACCAATTACAACTGGACCCTCAATTTTAGAATCTACAATTTTACAATTTTTACCAATTGTTACAACTCCTGTGATCTGACAACCACTAGAGGGTTCACTTTCTCTTTTTTCTTCTTTATTTTTATCTAAGATAAATTTATTTGCTTCCAACCAATCATCAAACTTGCCTGGGTCAAGCCAAGTACCTTTATACTCCACTACATCTACTCTTTTATTATGATCAATTAACCACTGATACGGGGTAGATATTTCATACTCCCCTCTTGCTGAGGGTTTTATTGCATCTGGACCCTTAAAACAATCAAAAATGCTGGGAGCAAAAAAATATATTCCAGGAATAGCAAAATCATGAGGTGGATTTTCTGGTTTCTCTACATATTTCACCAGCCTCCCCTTTTCATCAAAATAAGGCACGCCAAGCCTAGTATTTTCGCTGTGGTGAACCATAGCAACTAGTCCATCTGGTTTTTCCTTTTCAAAATGAGCAACCAAATCTTTGATTCCATCAACAAAAATATTATCCCCAAGATGCATCACAAATGGCTCACTTCCCACAAAATCTTCACAAACTTGGAAAATATTTGCCAATCCTCTCGGCTGCTCCTGCAAAACATAAGTAAATGAAACTCCCCACTTACTTCCATCTCCCAGAACTTGTTTGATTTCATCAAGACCTCCGGGATTATAAGTTAAAGCTATTTCCTTTATCCCAGCACTAGCTACAGTTTCTATTGGATAAAAAATCAAAGGTTTATTAGCAACTGGGATAAAATGTTTGTTAGCAGAAAAAGTTAAGGGGCGCATTCTTGTACCACGCCCACCTGTTGGGATTATTGCCTTCATATCATTGTAAGAAACTTAACAATATTACCATCACCAAGCCCACAGTCACAAGATACTCTATCACAACCTCCATCTTTAAACTTTTATCAAGGAAGTGGTGAATTATTGACCAGCCTACAAATATAAGTGATAAAAGCCAAATAATTTGGATTGTTGAAATAGTAGATTTTGGTAAAGTTGTCAGCCAGATTGTTATAAAAAGCGCTACAAAACTAAAACTTACAAAATTATGTTTTCTTAAATAATATGAAAATTGTTTGTTTTCCATTTAAAGTACTGCTCCTGGATTCATACCAATAATACTTACTGTTCCTGCTGTTAAAAAACTAAGACTTGCAAAATGATGTGAGGAAAATCTATATATACCTCTTCTTTTTAAAACCATAAAATCAACAATTAATAAAAATCCTACTAAAGAAAGTACTGCTATCCCAACAGTTTTATAAACTGCATATGGATTAACTACAGATGGAGATATCTTTTGAGTTTGAGCAGATGCAACTAAGTGAGATACCTCAGGACTTACCTGGTGATTTTCTGGTACAGCTATATTTTGACCATTTATATTCACAGAAGGTGCTTGGGCTAAGACAGTACTTGTCCCAAACATCTGTACAACAAGTGTAGTTTTTTGACCATTTAATACCCCATCCACTACAGCTATACCAATCTCTTTATATTTAGGATTCATAATATTTTCTTTATGGGAAGGGGAATTCATCCAAGCCTTTACCACATCATCAGAGGTGTAAAAATTTTTAGCCAGGTTTTCCCCTGCATAGGAAAATCTATATCCAGAACCTTGGATAAAATCCCATGGGGTCTTCCCAGATGGGGCAAAATGTGCCCAATAATTTTCTGAAAACATATTTGCAGCTTTTGCCTGGGCTGCTTTATCTAGTGATAGGTTTTCAGAAAGAGGTGCAAGTCCCATCTTTTGCCTTTCTTCATTTGTGAATTCTATTACTGATTTTTGATCAATATTTGAATCAACTCCTAAAACTCCAGGGTTTGTATAACCAAATATAGAAAATCCAACCTGTAACAAAATAAAAAGCAAAATATAAATAACTAACCCATGCCAGGAAATAAGATGTGCTTTTTGGTGAGTTTCAGTGTGAGGAATAAATAAATGCCTAAATTTCATCTACCTAATATACTATCTCAGTTTCAGATGTTTTTCCATTAACTGGAATCTTTAATGAATATCCTAAAGCATTAGCTACAGATACCCCAACCCGAAGTCCTGTAAAAGACCCAGGTCCAGTTTCTACTTCAATACCTTGAAGGGTTTTCAGTTCACAGTTTACAGTTTTCAGTAATTTCATGATCAAAGGCAATAAAACCTGCGAACCATACTCATTTTGTTTAGATAAAGATTTCACAACTTCCCCATTCTTTTTTAAGGAAACAGTAATAGTCTTTTGATCTTTAGTGTTTATATACAAAATCATACTCGGATTTTAGCATAAACTGATATAATTCTCGCATGGATGAAATACAGGATAGGTTAAAAAGCCTACAAGAAAGGCTCAAGAAAATATCTGATTCTTTGGATCGGGAGAAATTACGTGGAGAAATCAGGGAACTGGAGGCTCAAACCATGAAAGAAGGTTTTTGGAATGACTCTCAACAGGCATCCTCTATTAGCCAAAAATTAGCTGATAAACAAAAGACTCTTGAGAGCCTCAAAACTCTTCAGTCAAGAATAAATAACGCAGTTGAGATCTCACAAGAGCAATCTATGATGGAGGATTTAAAAAAAGAGTCTAATGAAATAGAAAAAACTTTAGATGAACTTGAACTAAAACTATTTTTATCCAACCCTCATGATGAATCTGAAGCAATTTTATCTATCCATTCAGGTACTGGTGGAGTTGAAGCTATGGATTGGGCTGCAATGCTTGCCCGCATGTATCAAAGATATTTTGAAAGACAAAACTGGAAATATGAAGTCTCTGATGAAAGTCCTGGAGAAGAGGCTGGTCTTAAAACTATTTCTTTTATAATTCATGTGCCTTTTGCCTATGGATATTTAAAGCGTGAGTCTGGAACTCACAGGCTTGTCCGCCAATCCCCTTTTAATGCTCAAGCACTCAGACAAACTTCTTTTGCTCTGGTTGAAGTTTTACCAGTTATTGAAAATGAGACAGAGGTGGAAATTCAAGAGGCAGATTTGGAGTTTGAAGCATTTAGATCTGGTGGAGCTGGAGGACAAAATGTTAATAAAGTATCAACTGCAGTAAGATTAAAGCATATTCCCACAGGAGTAATAGTTACCTGTCAAACGCAGAGGTCTCAACTACAAAACAGAGAAAATGCTTTAAAATTACTTAGGGCAAAGCTCTGGCAGCTTCAGCAAGAAACTCAGGAAAAGGAAAAATCTGCTCTTAAAGGAGGCTTTACTAAAGCTACCTGGGGAACCCAAATAAGATCCTATGTCTTGCACCCTTACCATATGGTAAAAGATCTTCGAACAGAGGCAGAAACTTCAAATACAGATGCAGTTTTGGATGGTGATCTTAATCTATTTATTGAGGCGGAGTTAAAAACTAAACTGTAGACAAAACTTCATATAATTGCTAATATAGATGAGTATGGAAAATACTCAAGATCCAGTAAGTGAGGGTATGCTTAAGCCTTTAGCTTCTAGGTTTGGTGACCTCAATAGAATTTTTGTAGCAGTAATAGTTTTAGCAGTAGTGTTGGGCGCAATTACAGGATATTCATTAACTACTAAAGCAGGTTCTTCTTTATCAAAACTTCCCACCCAATCACCAAAATCAGCTATCCAAGACACAAGAACTTTCCGTGACTTTGCAGAAGGTACTCTAAAAATAAAACCAGCACCAAAAAATCCAAACGAGTATACAGAAGGATCTCACTTATTAGTAAGAACTGGTGCTGATCCAGTAGCTTTAACCTCATCAGTAGTAGATTTATCTGAATATGAAGGTAAAAAAGTAAAAGTCTATGGAGAAACACAAAAAGCCTTAAAAGAAGGCTGGTTAATGGATGTAGGACGGGTTGAAATAGTTAAATAAAAGAATGTTTAAACGATGGTTTCATTTGACCATGTTAGTAAAAAATACGGTACAACTTCCGCGCTAGAAGATATCACCTTAGAAATCAAGCAAGGAGAATTTGTCTTTTTAGTTGGACCCTCTGGAGCAGGTAAATCAACATTACTTAGGCTGCTCACTCGTGAAGCTCAACCTACCACTGGTAAAATCTTAGTTGCTAATAAAGATATTACTAAATTAAAAAGCAGTGATATCCCGCAGTACCGTAGAAAGCTTGGTTTTATTTTTCAAGATTTTAAATTGCTTGATGACAGAACAGTTTTTGAAAACGTTGCTTTAACTTTAGAAGTTTTAGACAAAACTGATGCAGAAATTAACAAACAGGTTGAACATACCCTAAAGCTGGTAGAAATCTGGGATAAGAAAGATCTTTTTCCAAGGCAACTTTCTGGAGGGGAAGCACAAAGGACAGCAATTGCCAGAGCTATTGTAGGAAAACCAGAAATAGTTTTAGCAGATGAGCCAACTGGAGACTTAGACCCAAAAACTGCCTGGTCAGTACTGCAGCTTTTAAATGAGATTAACTCTTGGGGAACTACTATAATTATGGCAACTCATAATCAAGAGGTTGTTAATACTTTAAAAAGAAGGGTGGTAGTTTTGAATAAAGGCTCTATGACAAAGGATACTAAAGAAGGTAGGTATGAGTAATAAAGATTATGTCTAGATCAATTGAGTTTACAAAAAGAAATATTAGGCGTTCTCCTTTCCAGGCTATTGCTGCTTGTATGGTAATGTTTCTAACATTTTTTGCTTTTGTTACATTTTTGATTTTAGCTGCAAGTTCCCAAAAGATCTTACAGTTTTATGAAAGTAAACCCCAAGCAATAGCTTTTTTCAAAGATGGCACAACAGATGCTGATATCTCTGCTATTCAAAATGCCCTAGCACAAGACCCAAGAGTGACAAAGGTTAAATTTGTATCCAAAGATGAGGCTTTAAATATATACAAAGACAGAAATAAAAATGATCCAGCACTACTTGAACTTGTTACTCCCAGCATCTTACCCTCATCTATTGAGATTTCTACCATCTCACCTACAGATTTACAACCAATTGCTGATATTTTAAAACAAGAACCAGTGGTAGAAGAAGTAAGGGTTCCAGAAGATGTGGTTAGTGCACTTGTGTCTTTCACAAAAACAGTTAGAGTAGTTGGAGGAGCAATTGTTACTTTTCTTACAATATTTTCCATTTTGATAATTTTGATGATTATTGGTTTTAAAATCCGCCTGAAAAGAGACGAGATAGAAATTATGAGATTGATAGGAGCCTCACCAAGTTTTATCAGAATTCCATTTATACTAGAGGGTATTTTTTATGGAATGATAGGAGCAGTTTTATCTTGGATTGCTGCTTATACAATCATCTGGTATTTCACACCATTTATTGATACTTATGTTAACGAGGTCAATCTTGTTCCAGTAAATCCTCTTTTTATGCTAGGACTTTTGGGGATAGAAATTATGGCAGCAATAGTTATTGGAAGTTTGGGATCTATTAGTGCTGTCAGACGCTACTTACATATCTAATTTTTTATGAGGAAATCAGTTTTAGGACTTCTCTGCTTATTTGTACTTATTACTTGTCAATTATTTATTACGCCTCCAGTTGTCCGCTCAGAGGATGATTTAACTAAATTATCAGAGCAGAAACAAGCAGAGATAGATGAATTAAAAGCAAAGGTAGATGCACTCGCCCAACAAAGCAAAACCTTAAAACAGCAGCTTTCTATCATTGATAATCAAACCAAAATTACAGAATTAAAAATTGAACAAACCAATTTACAGATTGCAAAGCTGCAAAGAGAAATAGAAGATCTTTCTGGCAGAATTACCAGAATTTCATCATCTGTAGATTCTCTATCTGAAGTTTTACTTAATAGGATTGTTAAAACTTATCAGCAAAGCACAATCACACCTCTTGAGTTAATTTTTTCCTCCCGCGGTTTTGCCGAGGCCTTGCAAAGAATAAAGTACTTACAGGTTGCCCAAGCAAATGATAAAAAAGTTTTATATCAACTCCAGGCAACAAAGGCTGCATACAATGACCAAAAAACTGATAAGGAAGTAAGACAAGCTCAAGCAGAACAACTTAAAAAAGATTTGGATGTTTATCAACAACAATTAACCCAACAAAAACAAGCAAAAGCTGCACTCCTTAAAACTACACAAAATGATGAAGCTATCTATCAATCTAGATTACAAGCAGCTTTGGCAGAGCAACTAGCTATCTTAGGTATTTTAAGTGGAGCAGGCAAAGAGATAGCAATTGGCCATGTAAGTAAAGGTGAAAATATTGGTAGTTTTATAAATGGTAAAAGTGCCTGTTCTTCTGGTTCTCATCTGCATTTTGAAGTACACAGAAATGGAGGACTGGAAAACCCTTCTAGCTATCTTTCCAATAAAGGTCTCACTTGGGATAACTCTCCAGACGGAACATTTGGTTTTGGTGGATCATGGGATTGGCCAATTTCAGATCCTGTTTATATAGAACAGGGATTTGGTACAACTTACTGGGCTAAGATGGGTTGGTACTCTATTCCTCCAGGTCATTCTGGCATTGATATGTGGAGCCCTTCTGGTAACAGTGTTAAAACTGTACTAGATGGTGATCTGTCCAGAGGTTCTATTGCTTGTGGTGGCGGAACACTTCTATATAAAAAGGTCAGTCATAATGATGGTATCTCTACTTACTACCTCCACGTTTTGTAAATTTTGCTACTATGTAAGTAGTGAGGATTATACTAACTCTTCTAGTAATATTGTTATTCCTATTTTCTAGTACAGTTATCTTTGCCGCTGCTCCAGTTATTACCAACCCACCGTCAACAGCTAATGTAGATACAAGTTTTTCCCTCAATGTTAGTATGAGCGGTTTATCAAATAATGCAGTTTATAGATTAAGAGTTGCTTTAGCTGCAACAGGGACAACTAGTTATTTTGGGTCAACGTTTAACAACTCTAGTTGGTATAATGGTACACCCTCCCCAATAAACTACAGCAACTTTTTATCAATTACTACTGATAGTAGTGGTTCGTGGTCAGGTACTGTACAAGGAAAGGTTGAGTCATCAGATCCAAACTTTTCAGGCACGTCAGGAACGTATGATTTAAAAGTAGGCAGATATACTGAATCAGGAACTAGTGCTACCTGGTCAACAATTTCACAAATTACTCTTACAAGCTCTGCACCAACTCCCACTCCTACCCCAACTCCAGAACCCACCTCAACTCCTACATCTAGTTCCACTTTTACAATCTCTAACTCCCCTTCCAGCATAAATGCAGACCAATCTTTTTCTGTAACAATTAATCTATCTTTACCAAATAATCAAAATACTGACTACTTTCTAAAAGGAGCTTTTAAAATAAAAGATGGTAGTAGGTATTTAGGTCTGACTAAGGTAGGTGGGGACTGGAGAGAATATGCAGATGATTATACTGATCAATATAAAATTACTACAGACTCAAATGGTAACTGGACAGGAGACTTAGAGGTAAAACCAGATACTAATGATAAAGATTATAAAGGAGGTGGGGATTATATATTTAAAGTAGGGAGATACACCTCTGGTGGTAGTGTTACTTGGAGTAATGAACAAACTGTTCATATAACTGATAACCAATCCACACCAATACCAACTTCTACTCCAAAACCTTCAGTCGCACTCACAAGTATAAGTTCCACAAAATCAGCCTTAAATAACACTACCTCCTCAGTCTCCAGTTCTAATACTCCTCAACTTCCAACCCTTGGCCTTTCTACTTCTTCCGCAGAGGCTTCACCTGAAGCTTATGGAGATTTTAAACAAAGCAAAAATTCAGGGATTGCAATGATAATAGGGGGTTTAATAATTATTGTAGGTGCTGCAGGCGTCTATTTACGTTATAAGCACACTCATGTAGAATCTAATTCATGAAAATTAAGACCTCTTCCACCAAGGAAACTCAAACACTAGCCTCGCAGATTGCAAAGCAAATTAAAAATGGTGGGGTTGTAGCACTATATGGGAAGTTGGGTGCTGGTAAAACTATTTTTGCCCAGGGTTTTGCCAAAGATTTAGGAATAAGCGAAAAAATTATTTCTCCTACTTTTGTACTTATAAGACAGCATCTCATTCCTAATACAAAACAAATATTTTATCATATAGATCTTTACCGACTGGAAGATACAAAAGGAATAGGAATTGAAGAAATAATAAATAACAAAGAAAATATCGTCTTAATAGAATGGGCAGATAGATTAGAAAATCTACCTAAAAATGCAATTAAAATAACAATAGAAAAACTGTCTGCAGATCAAAGGCAAATTACTATTGAGAATCCAGCCGGGTTTCTATAGTTAATGGACCTACTTCCTCAGTAGATATAAAGGGGTAACTTTTAAAAGTATTTTCCCATAGGTGCCTTAAACCTCTATCTGGTTCTTTAATTAAAAATACTAAACCAGAACTCTCTGGGTGACTGCCAGTATCCAGTTTTTCCTTTTGGGCAATGTACTGGGGTTTATTTGGTTCATAAGCATACTCTTGGGGCAAATAACCATATTTATTCAAGCCCCTCCACCAAAAAATATATTGATAAGGATAATCTATAACCGAAGGAAGGTATGTATAAACTTTAAAGTTTTTGCCTTCTGCTTTTTGGTAGATAAAATCCACAGCATTTAGCTCATTTATAAAAATAGAAGAACCAGTCTGTGTCTGCCTGGAGCGTTTTAAATAATCACTAATATTAAAAATTGAAAAAGATATTATTAGAAATAAAAGGCCTATGCAGAGAACTCCTATTATTTTCCCCAACTTTAAACCAGTACCGAGCAGAAAACCTGCTATAATAATTAATGCAGAAATTACTCCAACCCAATGCCAAGAATTAATATTTACTGGAATTAGTATAAAGAAGGTTATGGGGATCAAGATATAACTGGACAGAATAATAAATAAATTGTCTTTTAAAAACTGTCCTTTTTTTATCAAAAACACCAAAACTACAAAAAACAAAATTACAAAACTATATCCTAAAAATCCATTATTAAAAAACGTAGGTCTTAATATTTCATCAAATTTAGTAATGACATAAGTAATTCTTGTGACTAGATTAAAGTTAGTATTTGTATCTCCACCTAAGGCAAGAAAATTGATTAAAGATTTTGTCATAAAAAAGTTGTGTCTTAATTCAAAAAGTAAATGAGGTGAGGAAATTGTTAAAAAGGCAAATATTCCTAACCAAAAACTTTTGGTTTTAAATAGTTTAAAATTTTTAGTAACTAATATTGAGACAATCAGAATTATTGGTAATAAAATTGCAAAAAGAATTTCATTAGATAAAAATGTTGCAGCTAATGCAAAACAAGACAAGGAATAAATAATCTTTTTTGTTTTTAAATATTTATCAAATAAAAATATTAGTAGTGGAGACAAAAATAAAACTGGGTTTGGGTTAAAAGCATAGCTTGTTGATAAAATCATAAAATCAGAAACTACCCACAAAAAACCAATTGCTAAAATTGCAACTTTACCCCAACCCTGTGCTAACTTCAAGGCAAAAAATCCACCTATTGCCCAAAGAATAATTTGTAAAATTATATTAGCAAAGGGATTTCCGTGGCTTAGAAAAAAAGGTATTGATGAAAGGTAATACCAATACGGACCATAAAAAACCCCATCTATTGCTGCAGTGTGGCCAATCAAGCGGGGCTTTTGTAAAACTACCATTTCTCTTATATCAACCATATCTCTACCATTATCTATATTAAAAATAAAGTTCCCGTTTTGAGTAAGTAACAACCTAAAAATAATTCCCAATAAAAGGAACGGGATAATTAACTGAAGTGTTTTATTTTTCATTTAATGAAGTTAATTTGATTAAATGGTTTAGTAAGAACTCTTTTTTGAACAATAATTCCTCCAAAATCTTTCTCTTCTACTACCTTCAAGTATGTATTTTCATAAGAAATAATTTCTGTAGAAAATTGTTCTGGAATTCCTGCTAAAGGTTCAATAATAAGAAAATAATTTTTTGTTTCTTCTGATATTTTGGGCATAGTACCTAAATAACCTGTCTGATCCCTTCCATGAAATGAGGGAATATAACTGTAAGTTTTTTTTCCATACCAGTTATAAAGATAAGACCAGACTGTATTTATATAAAGTGGGGAGGTTACAGTATTTATCGAAAAAGATTTATCTCCTGCAATATAGGTATATTCAATTGCCGCTAATTCATTTTTTAAAGTTAAGCCTCTTTGTATTGCAAAAACTGTTTGCCCCTCTGGATTATATTTTAAAGTTGCGTTAACTGAGGCAACAATCATAACCGCTAAAAGAAGAACAATAAGCGCTTTATGCTTTGAGTAAGATAAAACTAAGAAAGCAGAAACTAGTACCATAACAACTGCTTGTAGTCCAGAGTTAATGAAAGGTGTGCTGTCTCCACCAAATGAAATTAAGATGGCATGAGAAAAAAGTAATATTAAAAGGAAAGTAAATTGTTTTTTAAACTGGCTGTTTTTTGCCCAAGAAATTGCAGTTCCAGCAATTAAAAATGCAATGATACCAGCAAGACCAATATTAAAAGGAAGTAAACCTCTATAAAAATATTCTACAAACCTATTCAAGTATAGCAGCAAGGTTGGACTAAACTGCCTCCAAGTACCAAATGGGTCTCCTCCTCCCAAAAGAGTAGCAAAACCACTAATAAAAGTTGGTCCAAATTTTATATAAGATAAAATCATTGAAGATATTGTTACTATATATAGCCCTGCAAAAAGTAAATATTCTTTAATCGTTGGTTTAATCTTGAAAACTACCAACGTAATTGCCAAAGGTATAAATAAATATCCCAAAAAGATTTCAAACTGTGTAGAAAATCCCAAACCCATGGAAGCCAGTATTATTCCTAGCTTTTTTTTCTGACTAAATACATAAAGGCCTAGCCCTAAATAGAATACTGCTCCAGATAAAACAGCAGGGGTTGGATTGGACATCCATAAACCATACTGAACAGCGTCAAATGAAATAGCAAAAAGAGCACTTGCTAGTAATCCCACCTTTTGAGAAAAAAGTAATTTAGCAAGAAAATATATTGGAATAATAGTTAGAATATTTAATATTGCTATCCAAACCCCAGCTATATATGGACTACCTGCTCCTAATAAGTATGCAGGCGCCAAAAGATAGTAATACAAAACTCCATGGAATAAACCAGGTGTAGATGCAGAAGGTCCTTGAATTTTTAAATCTCCACTGGCTATCTCTAATGCAGAATATGCATCTCTTGCTTGATCATATCCAAAAGTAAGTCCACCTGATGGTAAAAAAAGAAGTCTTAAAAACAGGCCCAAAATCGCAGTCAAAATAAGTATAGGTATTGCATTTTTGCCAAGAGCCATGAAAAAATTGTACCAGAAGTAGATTTAAATTTCGATCAGTTCTTTTGGAGATTTAGTTAACTGTTTAACCCATTTATCCTCAATGATATAAACATCCTCAATTCTGACACCTCCAAAACCCTTAATATAAATTCCAGGTTCAATTGTAAACGGGGTCCTTGGCTTTAAAATTTCTCTACTCTTATATGAGATCTTTGGTTTTTCGTGTACCTTTTTCCCTACCCCATGTCCTACAGAGTGGGGGATAGTAGGGAAGCCTTTATCCAAAATATATTGTCTTGCCCACATATCTACCTCTGCAACTTTTATTTGGTTACCATTTTTAATTTGATCTTTTATATAATCTACTGCTTTTTGTTGGGCTTTTAAAACTACTCTATAAATTTCTTTTTGTTTGCTGGAGGCTTTTCCCAAAAATAATGTTCTTGTCATATCAGAACAATAACTTTTGTATCTTGCTCCAAAATCTAACATTATAAACACTCCCCTACCTTTTAAAACTCTTTTGTCAGTTGGATGATGTACAGAAGATGTATGATCCCCAAAAGCAACGATTGTAGGAAAGGCTATCCCTGCTCCATTATCTTTCATAAAAGCTTCTATTCCTTTTGCTAATTTTCTTTCAGATATACCAAGTTTTATTTTGGGTAATATATATGCAAATGCCAAATCAGTAATCTGACATGCTCTTTTAATCTTTTCCAATTTTACCATTTTGTGATTTTAGAATTTTATATGATAATGATTCTATGCGCAAATTGTTTTCCAAACCAAATTTGTTAATTTTACTTTTTATTCTGGCAATAGGCATATATCTTAGAACTTTTGAGATAATTGGACGTTTCAACTATGATCATGACCAAGACTTATATTCCTGGATTTTTAAAGATATTGTTGTAAATCACCACTTACGTTTAATTGGACAATTAACTTCTGCTCCTGGAATTTTTATTGGTCCACTTTTTTACTATCTTATTACCCCTTTTATATTACTCACCAAAATGGACCCAATTGGTGCGGTTATTCCAATAACCATCATTGGGATTTTAACAATTCTTAGTTACTTCATTGTGCTGGGTAAGATTTTTAATGACAAAGTTGGTTTAATAGGTGCCTTTTTATATGCAATTTTGCTCAACAATATTCCTTTTGACAGAAGGATAGTCCCTTCTACGCTAACCAATATTTGGTCTATTTGGTATTTTTATTGCGTTATAATGATTGCTAGAGGAAACTACCAAGTCCTACCAATTTTGGGAATATTAATAGGACTAATTTGGCATATTCATATTGCCCTACTTCCAGCACTTATTGCTATCCCTGCTGCTATTATTGTTTCTAAAAAAATTCCTACAAAAAAACAAGTAGTTACTTTTTTAATAACACTTACCATTACTTCAATACCTCTTATGCTGTTTGAGCTAAGACATAATTTTCAACAAATTTTAGCAATTTTTCATAACTTCACCACTTCTTCTGGTTCTTCAACTGGTCTTTATAAATTACAGTTAGTTTTACAAATGGTTTCAAAAAATCTTACATCATTAATTTTTGCTCCAGTTCCTATTCCTTCTAATTTAAACATTTTAGTATTTATCTTAGTAATTTTTTCTGCAATTTGGCTTTTAAAACAAAAGTTATTATCTAAAAAAGAAGTTATTATATTTTATGCATGGATAGCTGGTGTAATAGGATTTTTTTCTATCTCCTCTTCCCTTATTTCAGAATATTATTTTTATAATATTGAAGTAATATTTACTACCTTACTTAGTCTCATATTGTTTACCTTGTATAAATCTTCAAAATATACAAAAACATTTGCGCTTCTACTGCTTTTTATAATTTTGGTTAAAAATTTATATTCATTTACTACAGATTATATTTATCATAAGGGTTATGTAGAAAGAAAAGCAGTTGCTAGTTTTATAACCTCTGATGCTAATGAAAAAGGTTATCCTTGTGTAGGAATTTCTTATATTACTGCCATTGGAGAAAATGTAGGTTTTAGATATTTTTTCTATCTTAATAATTTAAAACTAACTCATCCCTCAACTCAAGTTCCTGTTTACAACATTGTTCTGCCAGATGAATTATCACCAGAAGTAGGGGAAAAATTTGGTCATATTGGAGTAATTACTCCTAAAAATAAATTTGATTTAACAAAACTTCAGGATTTATGTAAAGGAGAAAATACAAATCTCACAGACCCAATGTTTGGTTATACAGAATAACTAGTTAGGATAATGGCATTTTTTGTACTTTTTACCACTGCCACACCAGCATGGGTCATTTCTTCCAATTTTTCTATTATGCATGCTACCACCAGAATCTAAAACTTTTTGATCTATCACTTCCCCATTACGCTCTATAGTTACTTTTGTAACTGCCACCTCTTCCTCTAAAACTTTCTGCAGTGGTACACCTGCTGAGACCTTTGCAACTTCCTCTTCCTCATTTTTTACCCCTACTTCTATTTGTGGTTGTTTTTCTAAAACTTCTCTTGGGGGCTGGGGAGTTGGTGCTTGATCTGCAACAGCCACTTTAAATATCCTGTGAACTATTTCGAAATCTACTTCTACCATTAACTTTTCAAAAAGGTCAAAACCTTCCTTTTTGTATTCAATTAAAGGATCTCTTTGGGCATAACCCCGGAGTCCAATCCCTGCTCTTAGATCATCCATAGTATCCAAGTGTGATATCCATAAAGTATCAATAGTATTTAAGTACACAAACATTTCCATTTGTCTTGCTACATCTTTTCCTACTTGTTTTTCCCTTTCTTCATACCAATTTTTGCAAAGGTTAAACAAAAATTCTGTAATCTGATCTGCACTGCCCATTGCAGCTATTTGGTTTTTTATCTCTTCTTGACTATGAGCATCAATTGGTACAACAGTTGCAAACTCTTCTATAATCTTTTGTGCATTTATTCCATCTTCTGTATGAATAGTGACTACAGCTGAAATTTCTCTTTCAATTTTTTCAAATATTTGATCTCTTAACCGATCCTCACTTTCAACACTCGAGGGTCCAGCGGACCCTCTCCCTAAAACCTGTTTTCTTATTCCATAAATAATTTGTCTTTGTTGGTTCATGACATCGTCATATTCAACAGTATTTTTTCTGATATCAAAATTGTGCCCTTCAACTTTTTTCTGTGCTCCCTCTATAGCTTTGGATACAATTCCATGTTCAATTGGTGTATCTTCTGGCATTTTCAAAAAATCCATGACTTTGGAAACTTGATCTCCACCAAAAATTCTCATTAAATCATCCTCCAAAGATACGAAAAATCTAGTTTCTCCAGGATCTCCTTGTCTACCAGATCTACCTCTTAACTGATTATCTATTCTTCTTGATTCATGTCTTTCAGTTCCTATCACATATAAGCCTCCCAAAGTGTCCACCCCTTTGGCTAATTTAATATCAACTCCCCTACCTGCCATGTTTGTAGCAACTGTCACTGCACCTTTTTCTCCAGCACTTGCAATGATCTCTGCTTCTTTCTCATGATTTTTGGCATTTAGCAATGCATGAGATACTCCTTTTCTTTTCAAAAGTTCTGACAAAAATTCATTTTTATCAATAGAGGTGGTTCCAACTAAGACTGGTTGGCCTTTTTTATAAAGCTCCTCTACTAAATTTGCAACAGCGCTGTATTTTGCTGTCTGAGTTTTATAAATTGTGTCAGGGTGATCTTTCCTTTGCATTTGTTGATTAGTTGGAATTACCACCACATCCATTTTGTAGATTTTAGAAAATTCTTCTGCCTCTGTTGCAGCAGTTCCTGTCATACCTGCAAGTTTTTCATACATCCTAAAATAATTTTGCAGGGAAATTGTTGCCAGAGTTTGGGATTCTTGTTGGATAGCTACCCCTTCTTTAGCCTCTATTGCTTGATGTAAACCCTCTGAATAACGACGACCCATCATTAGTCTGCCTGTAAATTCATCAACAATAATTACCTCCCCATCTTTGACTACATAATCTTTGTCTTTTTGAAATAAAGTTTTGGCTTTTAAAGATTGCTCTAAATGATGCAAAGTAGAAAAATCTTTTTCATATAAATTATCTACTTTTAAAACCTTTTCAATTTTGGAGATACCATGTTCTGTTAAATGTGCAGTTTTAAGTCTTTCGTCAATCAAATAATCCGTGTCTGCAGATAAAGTACCTATGATTTTGGCAAATTCATAATATTTTTCAGTTGCTTCAGAGCCTGGAGCAGAAATAATTAAAGGAGTTCTGGCCTCATCAATCAAGATTGAATCAACTTCATCAACTATGGCAAAATGGTGGCCACGTTGTACTTGATCACTAAGCCTTAAGGCCATGTTATCACGAAGGTAATCAAAGCCAAACTCATTATTAGTCCCATATGTTACATCAGCCTCATAAGCTTGCTTTCTTGAAACTGACTTCAAATGCTGCAATCTCTTATCATCATGTGATGTATCTTTATGTTTAGGATCATAAATAAAAGCTTGCTCGTGCACAATTGTGGCACAAGTTAAGCCCAAAGAGTGATAAATAGGCCCCATCCAACCACAGTCTCTTTTGGCCAAATAATCATTAACTGTTACAACATGCACACCTTTGTTTGTTACAGCATTTAGTACTACAGCAGGCACAGCAGATAGAGTTTTTCCTTCACCAGTTTTTTGCTCAGCAATTTTACCTTGGTGCAGTACTGCTGCAGCCATCAACTGAACATCAAAATGTCTTTCTCTAAGGTTTCTGTTTGCAGCTTCCCGAACTGTGGCAAAAACCTCTGGCAAAAGCTCATCCATGCTGACACCTTTTTCATACTTTTGCTTAAACTCAGTAAACTTCCCTTGAAGCTCTCTATCAGTTAACTTACTTATCTTTTTTTCAAGAGAATTTACTTTCTCAACAAAACCTTTTAGCTTGTTAACTTCCTTGTCATTTGAATCCAGTAGTCTTCCAAAAAATCCCAACATACCGATCCTAATTATACCCTTAACAGATTGACATTTAAACTGTCTTTATCTACACTAACTACATTGCCCAAATGGATAACCAATCTGACCCAACTAAGTCCCAAAATCCCGCTGGTGTGGCAGGTTTAACACCTCCAAATCAGCCCGATTTAACAACTCCCCCAGCTACTACTTTAGATCCTTTGGGGGCAGCAAATACTTTCACTCCACCAAATCAAACTCCACCAGAGCCTGTTCCTGCTCCTTACTCACCCACTCCCACTCCAGATCCTATTGGGGGATCTCAACCTGCCTTAGGATCACTAAACCAGGCTCCAACCGCAGCTCCTGATGTAACTCCATCAACAGATACTTGGACAAATTCACAACCTAGTGCTGCTCCGCCTCCAGCTGCACCAGATTACTCAACCCCAACTCAAACAACACCTCCTTCTGATATTGGTGGGTTTAACCCATTCTCATCTCCAAGTACACCACCTCCAGCTCCAGTACAAACTCCACCAGAACCTAGTGCCCCAGCTTTTGGAGGTAGTACAGATGCAAATCCTTTTTCTGCTGCACCTAGTACCCCACCACCCCCAGAAACCAACACCACAGATTTTTCTGCCCAAAATCTGTATGCTCCAACTTCTCTAGGTGACTTGCAACCAACCCCTCAAGGTGTTGACCAAGCCCCAACAGATTTATCACATCTAATAGATCCTAGTGCTACTGCCACCACTGCAGTACCTGAAGCCACTATTCCACAACCAGAAACACTACTAACCCCAGATGGAGGGGAAACTGCTCCCAATTTAACCTCAGAACATCAAGGCAAATCTATACCAAAATGGGTTTTAGGTGTGGGAATTGCCTTACTTATTGCAGTAGTTGGAGCATCTGCTTACTTTATCTTAGGAATTGGCCAAAGCCCACAACCACCAACTAGCTTACCAGCAACTCAACAACCTGGACTGCAAGCTCCTCCTACACCCACCCCAGCTCCTGCAACATCTTCTGCGCAACCTGCTAATTTTGGGGCAGTAAACCCAAGCCCAACAGCTTCTGCTTCTGCTACCCCCAAATCAGCTGGAGATTTACTTAGACAGGGACAATAATTACTTTCTTGCTTTAGCGGGGATACTTTCTACAATTATTAAACCAATTAAAACAAATACTACCATCGATGCCATAGCCACTCTGTAACGAAGTTCTCCTGTACTAACTAAAAGTGATGTGATTAAGCCCCAAGCTAAAGGACCAACTAGAGTTGAGCACCGCTCAGCCATAGTGTAATAAGAAAATCCATGATTTAATCTCTCATATGGAGTTAAATAAACCATTACTGCTCTGGTAACAGCCCAGGTAGCCCCAAACATAAAACCCAAGATAATTGATATGGCAATAAAATAATTAAATACAGTTATAGAGGCCATAGAAGGAAAAATAACTATCCAGCTTCCTAAGATTAACATCAATGCCTTCTTCAAACCAATTTTGTCTGATACCCACCCGGTTAGAAATGCTCCTATTGCCGAGGTAAGCAAAATGCCCATTAAAAGATACGATTTTGTTTTGTCATCTACTTTAAATACTTGTTGTAAATAAATAGGAAAATTATTAGTAGCTGTAATCATAGCATCATTAAAGAAAAAATAACCCAGTAAGAATTTTCCAAGTCCTGGATTTTTTATAAGTGACTTAAAGTTTTTAAGATAATCTTTATACTCACTGCCCAAATTAATCTTAATCTCTTTTGGCTTGTTACTTTCTTTAAAAAGGATGAGCATAGGTAAAGATAGTACAAAAAATATTAGAGTAGCTGGTAAAAATGTTTGGGCTCTTAGTGAGCTACCCATAAAGATTATTGAGCCAGCAGCTAAGGGTAGGGTAATTAAAAGTCCTACTATCTGGCCTAGCCAATTGAAAGATTGGCCTAGCCCAGATACAAAACCCAAGCGTTTCTCTAAAGCTATCTCTTTTAATAAAGGCGTATAAAAGACAAACTGAAATTGATAAAAATAGTTTGCTAGGAGAAAAAGGACTGCTGCTAAAGTAACACTTGTAACGCTGCTAGGTACAAAAACTGCTAATATACACAATCCCAAAAGTGCTAAAAATTGTAACATCGTTAAGATAATAAGATAAGGCATTCTTACTCCAACCTTATCTGCAATATTTCCTAAAACTGGTGCAGTGAAAAGAAGTAAGGCAGTACTACATACAAATATCAGATTATACCAAATATCAGCTACACCTTTTTCTATAATCAGCCACTGGGAAAAATATAAAAAGAAAACTATTACAGCAATGGAGTTTGCAAAGTCATACAAAGCCCAAAGAAAAATATTCTTTTTGTTCATTTATGAATATATTTTAACCACATCCTCTTCATGATAGGACTAGAGAGTATTGATAAAATAAAAGCTATACTTGGGACAACAGCTTGGGTCAAAGGCTCAGGATTACCAGCAAAATAAAAAAATATTGAAACTACTAAATAAGTAGTCACTGTGATTGTAATTCTTCTAGTCCAACTAGTTTCCCAAGCTTTCTCAGTTTCTACCCTTTTATTTCTTACCTTAATTTTATTAATTTCTTCTTCTAACTCCTGTATTGTGGCCATTATTTCGGGGTGATTTCTGAAAAGCCTGTATATTTTTGGAGTGGTACTGGAATTTTAACACTGCCATCTTCCTGCTGAAAATTTTCTAAAATTGCTATTAAAATCCTGGGGGAGGCCATAGCAGTATTGTTTAAAGTATGAACATATTTTAATTGGTTATCTCTATCTTTATACCTAATTTTTAATCTTCTTGCTTGAAAATCCAAAATTAAAGAATTGGAATGAGTTTCACCATACCCCTCACGGGATGGCATCCAAGTTTCTATATCATAGGCTAAAGCTGGCTTTTTACCCATATCTTCTGAAGCTAAAACTACCACTTGGTAGGGGAGACCCAGCTGTTGTAATAACTCTTCTGCATTCCCCTCAATTTCTTCAAAAAATCCTAGTGACTCCTTTTCATCTGCCTCACATAAAATTACTTGTTCTACTTTTACAAATTCATGCAACCTATAAAGCCCTTTTGTATCTCTGCCATAACTTCCTACTTCTGTTCTAAAACAAGAAGATATTGCTACATATCTTTTTGGTAACTCTGAAAGTTTTAATACTTCATCAGCATGTAGTGCAGTAACTGGAACCTCTGCAGTTCCAGCCAAATACATATCCTCTCCTTCAATTTTGTACGTTTCTTCCTCTTTATCAGGAAACCAACCAGTTCCCTCAAAAGCCATTCTTTTATTAATAACAGGAGGTATCACCAGCTCATAGCCCTTCTGCAAAAGAGTGTCTAAAACAAAATTCATCAATGCATGGTGTAAGATTGCTCCTTTGCCTTTCAAAAAATACCCCCTAAAACCTGCGACTTTTACTCCCCTATCAATATCTATAATATCCAAAAGTTTCCCTAGCTCTAAATGGTCTTTTGGGGTAAAATCAAACTTTGGTGGCTCTCCACTTTTTCTAATAACTTTATTTTTTGTAAGATCTCCAATTGGTACATCTGGTAAAATAATATTTGGGACCTGCCACATTAACTTTTCCCATCGACCTATAACTAAGAGTAGTTGTTTTTCAACAATATCTAGTTCTTCTTTAACTTTTTTACCCGCTTTAATATCTTTTTCTTTTGCAGCTACATTTTTCTTGGCTCTTAAGCCATCTGCTTTTGTGGTTAACAGTCTTCTTTGATCATCAAGCTCTAAAAGCTCGTCCAAATCAATCTTAACCTTTTTGGCTTCAACTGATTTTTTAACAAGCTCTAAATTTTCTTTAATATAATTAATATCTAACATATTTTAATGCTTTCCTTGCCAATCCCGAGCTGGCTCTACCTCCCCGCTTAAGATTAGATCTACTGCTTTTTTATGCCAAGGAAATTTAGTTATATGATAAACTTCCTTAAAATATTTTAACGCATCTTGAGCTCCAGGTACACCTTTAGCTTGGGCTAGAGCATCTAAGTTATCTGCTACTTTACAAACTCTTGCTTCAAGTGACTTTCGGCCGTTATACTCAGAAACTAACTGAATGATTTCATCTTTTGAATCAAGATCAGACACAAGTGCTCTTACTCCTTCTTCTTCAATATCTTTAAATACACCTTTTGCCATACCTTTTACAAAAGTTCCTACATCACCAACTATTGTTTCCCCAATATCATGAACTAAAGCCATCTTTAATACTTTGTCAGGGTCAATTTTCTGGCCCTGCTTTTTAAGCTCTTTGGCCAAAAAATATGCTAAAAGGGCTGTTGCAAAAGAATGTGCTGCAACTGAGTCTGCTTCATTTCTTTTAAAACCCATGGCAATAAAACCTTGTCTAGGAAGTTCTTTTGTCCACTGTAAAGTCAGAAAAAACTGGAGTATTTTTTTTAATTTATCTTTTTTCATCAAAGACCCAACTGAGCAGAAATTCCTTGCATAGCTTTTAGGGAAATACTGACAAATTCTTCTAATGGAATATTCAATTCTTTCTCACAAGCTTTAATTTGTTCTCTATTTGCTCCAGCTGCAAAGTTTTTTTGATCAAACTTTTTCATAATAGAATCAACATTAACTGATGATAACTTTTTGTCTGGCCTCACAAGAGCTACTGCTGTAATTAATCCAGATAATTCATCCGCTGCATAAACTGAGGATTCCATTAAATTTTCTCTGGAAGTTTTAATCCCATCATGGTGTGCCTTTATCCCATTTATCAACCTATCTGATACTCCACCTAGTTCTCTTAATTTCTCTTCTGTTACTAAAGTATGTCTTTTTGGGTCTTTTTCTACTAGTTCATAATCTGCATCATGCAAAAGCCCAACAATTGCCCATTCTTCCTCATTAAATTCCTCCTCTAGGGTCGGACCCTTTAAGTATTCACAAAGAGCCCTCATTATTGCCTCAACAGCTAAACCATGTTTCTGCAAATTCTTGCTTTGTAGCATTTGCGTCATTAAGTTATATGCTTTATCCCTAGTCATTTTTTCACTGATTCCTTCAATCTTTTTATTACCTCTTCTTTAGGTAAGGATACTAAGAGTGCTCCTGCTTTTGGACCATGTTCTTTACCCAAAAATACCTGGTAAATTGCTGTAAAAGCTTTTTTGGTAGGAATTCCTTTTTCTTTGGATAAATTATAGAGTTCTTTCTGTAACTCTTCTGCTTCTAAACCTTTTTCTATTAAATTTATTACATCAGACAGAAAACTTTTTTGCTCTTCATCTAATTCCACACTACTTGATAATGAAGAACTCATCTGGAAATTTAAATTTTCTGGTGCATATTTCTCCAGCCAAATTTTTCCATATTTTTCTCTTTCCCTTAAGATATTTTCTTCAACTTCATTTAAAGAGTCTCCTTTTAACTCTTCAAATTTTTTAGTTAAATCTACTCCTGGTTGTTGCAAGTAATTTACAACATCTCTAAACCTTGGTAAAAATGTTGATTCTTTTTTTGGTAAATCTCCAATTTGAGACATTTCAAAAATTCTAGCTATATCTTCATCTGATCCTTCTATATAAGCTTTGTAGCACCTATCATATTCATCAAATAAATCTGGAATAGCCATTGTACCAACTGGGTCAAACTCCACCGCCTGTTTATAATCTGTCCTACCAAACAAAAACCTAATGATAGATGGAGGCAATAGATCCTTTGCATCCCGGGCTTTAAGTCCTAATCCTTTAGAAGTAGACATTTTCCTCCCCCCAATTAGGAAAAACTCATATGGTAAATTATATGGATTTTCAATATGGAAAACCTCTTTACATAGCTCTGCTGCAATATCCCTTGCTCCACCTTTAGATGCATGATCTTTCCCAGCTCCTTCAATTGTTACCCCTAAAACTTTCCAATGAGCTGGCCAGTCTACTTTCCAAGGTAACTTCCCATTTCCGCCAAATGGAGAAATTTTTCCCTCATGTCCACAACCTTTAGCCCATTTAACCAAGTTTTCCTCACATTTGTAACTTACTAATTTCCCATCCCACTCAAAAACTCTAGTAGTTCCGATCTTGCCACATTTCTCACATACTACTTGTAGAGGAAGCCAACCCAATTCTTTTTTTTGACTGCCGCTTACTTTTTGATAAATATCCTGAATTTTTTCTGAATTATCCAAAGCTTCCTTTATCACTTCATCAAAATCACCATTGTGATACATTTCCCAAGAAGATAAAAATTCTGCTTCAATACCAAGTTCTCTTAAAACGTTGCCAAAATCTGCAGCAAAAAAATCAGCATAATTAGGAAATCCTTCTTTGGGTGAAGGAACATTTTTTAAAGGAAATCCTAAGTACTGTGAGAACTTTTCTTTAAGCTCAGGAGGTACTTCATCCATTGGATCAAAGTCATTAAAAATGTAAGTATACTTTGCTTCAACTCCCGCATTTTGCAAAGCTTTATAAATAAAGTCATGAACAAAAGGACCTCTTAAAGATCCAATCGTTGGATAACCAGAAAGGGTTTTCATATCATCAACCCAATATGGCTTAAATTTACCTGAATCTATTATTTCTTTGGCAACACGGTCTGCCCAATACAATCGGAGCACGCCTCCTTTCCTCTGCGTGCGAGATCCACTCGCAAAAATGCAAAGCATTTTTGACAAGGGCAGGTAAAGTATACCTTGAGGTTAGCTAATGGACAAGATCTTACACTTAAAACTGGCAGCAGGAGTTGTAACCTGAACTACATCTCCCTTTTTTGCACCAAGTAGTGCTGATCCAACAGGGGATTCATTAGAAATTCTTTTTTGAGAGGGGTCTGCTTCTACTTTTCCCACAATTATAAACTCATCAGTTTTCCCGTCAATTTGAACTTTAACTTTTGATCCAATATTTACTTGAGCTTTTCCTCCCAAAACAGCAATAACTTCTGCATTTTTGAGCATTTCTTCAAGTTCAACAATTCTGCCCTCAATCATAGCCTGCTCTTCGCGGGCTGCATCATACTCAGAATTTTCTGCTAAATCTCCATACTCTCTTGCTCTTTGGATCTTCTCTGCAATCTCTCTTCTTTTTGTGTCTGTTAGCACTTTTAGCTCACCTTGAAGCTCAGAAAGACCTTTAGCAGTTAAGTAAACATTCTTTTCAATAATTTTATTATTTTTCATGCTTAAACTATGAATTCTAGGCAAATTTGCAAGAAAAGTCAACACAGTCCCACAGGTTGTGTGGTCAATTCTATTTGGGTATAATTTGAGGTGGCTGGTAAGTAAAATGGCGCCTTCGTCTAGTGGTTAGGACGTCACGTTCTCAACGTGAAGATCACGGGTTCGACTCCCGTAGGCGCTACTAACTAAACAAGGCTAGGATTGTAGATAATCCTGCAACAAACATAACTAGTGTAATAATCCATCCTAATCCTGAAGTTATCCCATGATTTACCCAATTGCCCATAATTTTTCTGTTACTACTCATCATCAGAATTAAAAATAAAATTACAGGAGCAATTAAACCATTAGCAACAGCTGAATAAATTAAAGCTTTGATTGGGTCTAGTCCTAAGAAGTTAATTAACAATCCTATTCCTGTTGAAATAATTATCACTCCATAAAAAGCATTTGCTTCCCTTAATTTTCTATATAACCCATACTTCCATCCAAAGCTCTCAGACAATGCATATGAGGCACTCCCTGCCAGTATTGGCACTGCTAACATTCCAGTACCAATAATTCCTAAGGCAAACAGTAAATATGCTCTATCTCCTGCAATAGGTCTTAGAGCTGCAGCTGCTTGCTCTGCTGTAGTAATATTGGTAATTCCATTGGCAAAAAGTGTGGCTGCACAGGCAGCAATAATAAAAAACATAACCAGATTTGATAAAAACATCCCAGACCAAACATCTATTCTCATATTTCTAACCTCATCTGGAGTTGTTTCTACTTGCCTTAACTTGAGAGTTGTTTTACCTCCCAAAATCTGCTCCTCAACTTCTTGTGAAGTTTGCCAGAAAAAAAGATATGGTGAGATAGTCGTTCCCAAAATAGCAGTAATTAAAAACATCTGGTCTTTAGAAAAAGTTAATGTGGGTATAACAGCTTTTGTTAAAACTTCATTCCAGTTCATATTAACTGTCAGCGCGGAGAAAACATAAGATAAAAGTACCAAAGCAAGCCACTTAAGGTATTTTGCATACTTTTCATAAGTGGTAAAAATTTGTAGGGCCAAAGAAATAAGGGTAAAACCCAAAATTAGAGTAGTAAAACTTACATTTGGCACAAGTAGTTGGGTAGCTTTAGCCATAGCACCCAGATCTGCCCCTATGTTTAATGTATTTGCTGTAAAAAGTAGTGAGGTGGCAATGTAGAGTACCCACCTTGGATAATACTGCCTGATATTTGCCGCCAACCCTCTACCTGTAACAAGCCCAATACGGGCACACATTTCCTGAACCACTGACATCAAAGGGAAAGTAAAAACTGCAAGCCATAAAAGATTAAATCCATATGCTGCACCTGTTTGGGAATAAGTAGTAATTCCAGAAGGATCATCATCAGCTGCCCCTGTTGTCAACCCTGGACCTAAGGATTTCCAATACGCTTTTGCACCCTTCAGATGTTTATGGCTACCTAAAATTTGTCTTGAAGTATCAACTGTCTTATCTAAAATATCAGCTGGAGCACCAACAACTTTCTCAAAAAACTTCTCACGAGCATCACCCATACATTATTTAGCGTAACTTCTTGCACTCTTTCAGTCAACCCTCTACAATTGTTACATGGCTAAGATATTATTGGTTGAGGATGAACCATCTATCAGAGATTTATATTCAAGACAGCTTACAAAAGCTGGACATCAAGTACTAGCTGTAGAAGATGGGACAAAAGGTTTAGAACAACTAAAGAGTGCTCAATTTGATATTTTACTTTTAGATATCATGCTCCCAGGAATTAATGGGTTACAGGTTCTAAAAGAGTTTAAAACCCTGAATCCTAACTCACCTACTAAAGTTATCCTCTTAACCAATTTGGGTCAAGATAGTGTAATTAAAGAAGGGTTTGAACTTGGAGCAAATGCATATTTAATTAAAGCATCCTACACCCCTGATCAGGTAGTAACAGAGGTACAAAATATATTAAATAACCAACCCTCTAATTTACCAAATACCCCACCTCAAGGATAAATTTACCTAACTTTACCCAAGTTATAACCAGATCTTGATTTTGGGGCTTCATAATAGGATAATCCTAATCTAAAGTTATGAGCAGAACTTTTTTGACGGTATCATTTTTCATATTTTATCTAATCTGGGCACTAGCAGTAATTATTCCCCCTAAACTCGGGGCTATCAAATACCCACTCCTGAGAGCCAGGCTAGGCACTGTTTTACATCATTCACATGATAATACCCCCCTAAAAAGCCTTGTTTATCACAATTATTGTTATTACCCAAAACCAGAAGCTAAAGCAAAAGTTGTGATAGAAAGAATGGACAATGGAGATTGTTCAAACTGGTATGGGCAAGTAATACTGCCTGAAGGATATTGGGTTAGTGAAAGAGAAAAATTCTGGTGGAGCAAGGATCAATTTACTGCAAATTCTAATTCTTCAGCGTTGTTATTTTAAGAATGGAACCAATAACAAAGCGACGATATTTACTACCTTGATCATGGGGTTAATTGCTGGTCCTGCTGTGTCTTTTAGATAGTTACTACACGCGAAGCGTGGAACTATCGCAAGGACACGTTATTTAAGAAAAGGCACAAGAAGTAACGCGACTATATTAACAACCTTTATCATCGGGTTGATTGCTGGACCCGCCGTGTCCTTATATGGATCCCCTACTGTATCTCCCGTAACTGCTGCTTTATGGGCCTCACTACCCTTTCCACCTAATTTTCCAGATTCTATATATTTTTTAGCATTGTCCCAAGCTGCTCCTCCGGTAGTCATAGAAATAGCTACAAATACTCCTGTCACAATACTCCCCACTAACATCCCACCAAGCGCTACTGGACCCAAAACAAAACCCACTATAACTGGTGCTAAAACTGGAATTAAAGCAGGAACTAACATCTCTTTTTGTGCTTCTTTTGTAACTATAGATACCGCTGCAGCGTAATCTGGTTTAGCAGTACCCTCCATAATCCCTTTAATTGTTTTAAACTGACGCCTAACCTCCTCTACCACTGCACCCCCTGCTCTACCTACAGCCTCCATAGCAAAACTAGCAAAAAGATAGGGAAGTGAACCACCAATAAATAAACCAACCAAAACTTTTGGATCAGCTAGATCAAAAGTTAAACTTCTACCCTGGGCTGCAAAATCTTGTGAATAAGCTGAAAATAGTACCAAAGCAGCTAAAGCTGCGCTAGATATTGCATAACCTTTAGTTACAGCCTTAGTAGTATTGCCAACAGCATCCAAAGGATCTGTGATATCTCTAACATTTTTTGGTAAATTTGCCATCTCAGCAATTCCCCCGGCATTATCTGTAATCGGACCAAATGCATCTATTGCTACTACAATTCCTGCCAAAGATAGCATTGCCACAGCAGCCAAGGCTATTCCATATAATCCTGCCAGAAAAAAGCTTGCTAAAACTGCTAAACAAATTAAAATTACTGGAGCAAAAGTAGACTTCATAGAAACTGCCAGCCCTGCAATCATATTTGTTGCATGACCTGTAATCCCTGCCTCAGCAATATGTTTTACAGGAGAATATTTTGTTCCTGTGTAGTATTCAGTAATAAGCACCATTCCAAAAGTCAAAACTACTCCAACAAGTGATGCTAAATACAAACTTATCACACTAAAGGTAGGATTAGTCCCCATTAAAGCTACAGTTACAGGATAAAATAAAGCTGCACAAAGTAGGGATGTAGCAATTAAGCCTTTATATAAGGCTCCCATAATGCTTTTACCAGACAGCCTCACAAAAAAACTACCTAAAATTGAGGCAAAAACAGCCACAGATAACATCACAATTGGATAAATTAGGGCCTGAGTAAAACCTGGAAGCAGTAAATTACCCAAAATTATAGCTGCAATAGCAGTTACTACATAAGTTTCAAAAATATCAGCTGCCATGCCTGCATCATCACCCACATTATCCCCCACATTATCTGCAATAACTGCTGGGTTTCTTGGATCATCTTCTGGAATTCCTGCCTCTACCTTTCCAACCAAATCTGCTCCTACATCCGCTCCTTTGGTGTAAATTCCTCCCCCTAATCTGGCAAATACAGAAATCAAAGATCCTCCAAAACCAAGTCCTATTAAAGCTTTTAAATCCCCATTACTATACTGATAAAATCCATAAACTGCAGCCAAAGCCAAGCCTACTACTAAAAATCCAGTTACAGCCCCACCTTTGTAAGCTAAATTAAATGCTGGAGCAAGTCCATGTTTGGCAGCCTCTGCCACCCTAACATTAGCTCTCACAGCCACACTCATTCCAATAAAACCAGCTAAAGCAGACAGTGCTGCTCCTATTAAAAATCCTAATGCAGTATTAAAACCTAAGAATTGATAAATTACAGCAGCCAATAGTATTGCTACTCCAAAAACTACTAAATACTGTCTTTGTAAATAAGCATTTGCTCCCTCTTGAATAGCAGATGCAATCTCCTGCATTTTTTCATCACCTGCAGGTTTTTGTAAGATCTCTACGATCAGGTATAGACCATATAATAAAGCTGCCCCGCAGGATGCCCAAATTATGCTATTGATGTTATTTAAAATTAATTCCATTAAATCTGAGGCAGAATAGATAATAGTTTACCTGTGGTAAGTGTTTTGGTCAAGCAGTATTTAAGCCAAGACTGGACGGGGCAAAGAGGGCATATCTTTTCCTCTTGCAGGACGGGGAGGCCTGACTAAGGCTACATCCAGTACTTCATCCATATGTTTAACAAAGACAAACTTTAGACCTTTTTGAACGTATTCTGGAATATCTTCTAAATCCTTCTCATTGTCTGCTGGAGCTATAACTGTTTTTACCCCAGCTCTATGTGCAGCCAAAACTTTTTCTTTAAACCCACCTATTTCTAAAACTCTGCCCCGCAGAGTAACTTCTCCTGTCATAGCAATATCTTTATGAACTGGAATTTTAGTAAAAGCTGAAGCTATTGCCGTAGTTAATGCATCCCCTGCAGATGGACCATCTTTAGGGATTGCTCCTTCTGGCACATGAACGTGTACATCTACTTTTTGGAAAAATTTCTCAGGTAAACCCAATTTGCTCCAATTAGATCTGACATAAGACATAGCAGCTTGGCCTGATTCTTTCATCACATCACCTAACTGACCTGTTAAAAGCAGTCCACCTTTACCAGGCATGAGAGTTACTTCAATAAATAAAATTTCCCCCCCGGCTTCAGTAACAGATAAACCTGTTACCATGCCTACTGTATCCTCAATCTCAGCCAGTTGTGGTAAGAACTTAATAGGGCCCAAGAACTTGTGTACCTCTACAGGTGTTATTTTAAAATTCTTAGTCGTTTTACTACTACCTTCAGCCACTTTTCTAACTACTTTTCTAATAACAGCAGATACTTCCCTTTCCAAATTCCTTACTCCTGCTTCTCTAGTGTATTCTCTAATTATTGCTCTTATACTCTCATCCCCAAATTCAATTTGGCCATTTTTCAATCCGTGATTTTCTATTTGTTTAGGAATTAAGAATTTTTTAGCAATTTGAAACTTTTCATCCTCTGTATAACCTGGGTAACGGATAATTTCTAATCTATCACGTAGTGCTGGTGGAATTGTATCTAAAATATTAGCAGTTGTAATAAACATCACATTAGAAAGATCATATGGAACCTCTAAGTAATGATCAGAAAAACCAGCATTTTGTTCTGGGTCTAGAGCTTCTAACAATGCTGCAGAAGGATCACCTCTATAGTCTGTCCCAATTTTATCAATTTCATCAAGCATAAATACTGGATTTGTAGTTCCAGATTGTTTAATTCCCTGCACAATTCTCCCTGGCATAGATCCTACATAAGTTCTTCTATGACCTCTGATTTCTGCCTCATCGCGAATTCCACCCAAGGAAATTTTGACAAACTTTCTACCCAAAGACCTAGCTATAGATTTTCCAATAGAGGTTTTTCCTGTTCCAGGAGGGCCTGCGAAACAAAGAATTGGACCTCTCATTTTACCTGAAAGTTTATGAACTGCTAGATATTCAAGAATTCTTTCCTTAACTTTGTTAAGTCCATAATGATCCTCATCCAAAATACCCTCTGCTTTTTTCAAATCTACTTTGGTTTTACCACCAACTTTCCAAGGCAAATCTGTTAACCATTCTAAGTAATTTCTAATATAACCTGCTTCAGGGTTATAAGAAGACATCTTAGCAAGTCTGCTTAGCTCCTTTTTAGCTCTTTCCAAAACTTCTTTTGGCATATTAGCCTTTTTAATTTTTTGATCAAACTCATGAATCTCCTGATTTTCAGTTCCTTCACCTAGTTCTTCCTCAATACTTTTCATTTGCTCACGCAAAATTGCTTCTTTAGTCATACGGGAAACCCTTTCTTGAGTTTGAGAAGAAATCTTCTGGGAAATTTCTAAAATCCTAATTTCTTTGGCCAAAAGCTCTGAAACCCGTTGTAATCTTTCAAAAGCAGAAACCATTTCTAAAATTTGTTGTTTATCTATTGTTTTAAAATCTATTGCTTGAGCAACAGAATTAACCAGTTGATTTGGGTCTTCTGTGTAAGTAAAAAGTGACCAATTAGTAAAACCACCCTGTTCAAATAAAGGATTACCACCAAGTTCTAGATAACGCTTTATTTGATCACGGACTGTACGAACCAAGGCTTCAGTTTGTTCAGATTTTTCATAAAGTTCAGGGATTTCTTCAATTTCAGCCTCTAAGTAAGGCTCATTTCTAGTAAAGCTTTTAATATAAACTCTGGAAATTCCTTCTGCTTGCAGAGTATATTCACCATCTGGGTTAATAACTACTCTTCTTATTAAACAAACAGTTCCTACTCTATAAAGATCTTTTTCAGCTGGGTCTTCTATACGGGAGTTTTTTTGAGCTACAAAAAGGACTAATTTATCAGAGTTCCAAGCAACATCTAAAGCAGCTTTTGATTTTGGTCTACCAGAAATTATAGGGACTGAATTCCCAGGAAAGATAACAGTATCCCTAAGGGGCCCAACAGGAATAGTGGGTTTTAATCTTATTGGTTGTTGTGGAACATTTTTTGGATTCTCTGGCATAAGAATATTAGCAGTTTACTATCCTGAGTGCTAAAAGTCAATAGTCACCTTGTGACTATTTGCTCCCTTCGGGAGTCAAGAGTCAAAAATCTACTCCTTTCTTTGCGAGGATTCCTTTTTGGAATGGGTGCTTAACTTCTTTCATCTCTGTTACTAAATCAGCTACTTTAACAAGCTCTCTGGATGCATGATGACCAGTCAATACTAAGTCCAGTGTATCAGGTTTTTCATAAATTAGGTGCAACAGCTTGGTAAGAGGTAAAACTTTTGCATACACTGCACCTACTACCTCATCCGCAACAACTACATCCCATTTTCCAGAGTTTACTTCTTTTGATAAAAGCTCAAAAGCCTCTTTAGCTGCCTTTTTGTGGTCAGACAGAGAGGTTTTTGATCCTAAAAGATTTAAAAAACCTTTGCCACCTTGGATCATTTTTACCCCTGGTAACTTTTTAACTCCTACAAGCTCCCCAGTAAACCAAGCTTTCCCAAATTGAATTATTAAACATTTTTTCTTGTAGCCTACGGCCCGCAGAACCAACCCTAAAGCAGCAGTAGTTTTCCCCTTCCCTTCACCTGTATAAACAATTACTAATCCTTTTTCAGAATTCATGAGCTGATTTTACCAGAACAGAGCTCTTTTCTAATTTCCACCCTTGGGGTGGAATAGGTTGACACCTGCGGATTTTTAAGCTATGCTAGGATCAAATGCCATCAAGAATTTTTCCCTTTACAAATGGGTATTTTTACCATATATACAACCGTGGTAGTGAGAAAAGGTTAATTTTTGGAAGCAGAAGAGATTACCAAAGATTTATAAAAACAATTAATTATTACCAATATTTAGGACCCAAACCTAAACTCTCTCATTTCTCCCAATTTCAAACCTTTAAAATAGATCCAACTAAAAAGATTGTGGATATTGTCTGCTTCTGTTTAATGCCTAACCATTTTCATCTAATGCTAAAACAACTAGTAGATGGAGGAATTACAGAATTTGTTAGCAAAGTCAGTAATAGTTATACAAAATATTACAACACTAAATACAATAGGGTGGGTCCTTTACTACAAGGTGAGTTTAAATCTGTTGTTGTGGAAAAAGATGAACAGCTAACTCATCTTTCTAGATATATTCATTTAAATCCTTTAGTTTCTCTTATAACAAAAGATTTGGATAATTATGAATGGTCCTCATACAAAGAATATTTAGGTCAGGATGGTTTTTGTTCTAAACAAGAAATATTAGGCTTTTTTAAAAATCCCCAAGCATACAAGCAGTTTGTACTAGATCAAGCTGATTATGGAATAAAATTAGAACAAATTAAACATCAAGTTTTAGAAGAAATTTGAGGGGGCACCCTTGGGGTGGAAAGCTAAATTAGTACTCTTGCAGCTGGTGGAGAAGGATCTGTAGGTTGCGGACCTTCATGACCACTCTCTTTCTTAAAGATAAACTGTACCCACCCACAGTTTTCTCTTCTTACAGCAAGTGCTCCTTCATTATCTAACTCACCTACTGGGTGACCTATTTCTTCTTCATAAGATCTAAGACAAAAACCAACAACACTGATATCGTTGTCTCCCATATAAGGGTCTTCAGTAAACAAGGAAAGCCCTGGAATATCTCTGATTAACCTTGCTGCTGATACAGAATCTATAGATGATAAATCCGGGAGATTTGCATAAAAATCAGGAATAGGACATTGCTTCCTACCTAAGCAAGCTTCACAATCAATACCTGTTCTAAGATTCTCAGCTCTTTCACTCATTTATTAAGGCAGGTCAGCACTTAGAATATCCACAGGAGTAACATTTCTGGCAACCTTCTTCCATAACAAAACTGGCTGCTCCACATTCTGGACAAAGATCACCTTGTTTAGTAACAGATAGTTTTAGCTGTTCATTTTTATCTTGATCATCTTTACCACTAGCCTCTGGTAAATTAAGCGGGACTTGTTCAGCTTGCTCTTCTGTTTCATTTACAGCTATATCCTCACTCAATGTTTTTGCTATAGCATCTGCCAAGCTCATCACTCTATCTTTTCCAAATCCTACATGTGATGCTCCACCAATTCCTCTAAGCTGGGAAACAATCTTTTGGGCTACTTCTTTTGGAGACAGGCTCCCAGCAGCTCTAGCTAGCCTAAGTGACAAAGATACCAATCTTCCAATTGCTTCAGCATCTGCCATTGTATGCATTCCACCTTTACCAATTGTGACAAATACCTCAAATGGTTGATTTCTCTCATCTCTATTTATAGTCACAAATGCTTCACCTAAAGGTGTCTGCATCCTATAAGTTCTACCCCGCAGAATCATAGGCCTTGAGACAAAAACTTCAGCTGAGGGCTCTGTTTCTTCTTTTTTCTCCTCCATATGAGCAAGTACCCCAGTTCTAGAACCATCCCTAAAATAAGTTACTCCTTTACAACCCAACTCATATGCCATCATATAAAGCTTTTTGACATCATCAACACTATGGGAATTTGGAGCATTAACTGTCTTGGATATTGAAGAATCAGTATATCCTTGCACAACTGCTTGTACTTTAACATGATCCTCAGGTGTTAAATCATTTGCTGTCACAAAATAATCTGGCACTACTTCTGCCCCAGGATTTGCATCACGCCAGACCTGATATAGAGGATGATAAATAGTTGAGGTCCCAGTTCTATCAGTTCTGACAAAAGCAAAATCATAAACAGGTTCTATCCCGGAAGAAACCCCAGATAAAAGTGATGTTGTACCAGTTGGAGCCTGGGTTAATATCACTGCATTTCTAATCCCCTGCTTGGCAATTTTTTCCTGAATGTGTTCTGGCAAACCTTTGATAAAGTGTCCCTGCAGATATTTCTTAGCTTCAAATTTAGGAAAAGATCCTTTTTCTTTGGCTAAATCTGATGAAGTTTCATAGGAAGCATCTCTAATTGTGGAGTAAATCTTATCCATTACCTTCAGGCTTTCATTAGATCCATATCTAATTTTCATTTTTATTAGCGCGTCCCCTAAGCCCATGGTTCCAATTCCAGTTCTTCTTATTTCTTTAGCTTTTTTCTCATTCTCATCATAAAAATAATAATTTGCATCCACCACATTATCCATAAATCTCATAGCTACTTTGGTAGTTTCTTCAAGCAAGGAATAATCAAATACTCCCTCATCATTTACAAATGCAGCCAAATTCATTGCTCCCAAATTACAGACTGCCCAAGCTCCAAGTGGTTGTTCGCCACAATTATGAGCCATTATTCCATTGGCATCAAAAGCATGGATAGTAGGAATCTGCGCATCATAAACATCTTCTATACCATCAGGTCTGACTTGTTCTACAGTTGCTACAAAACGCTCTCGGTTCAAAACACGCCTGTAATCTCTCAATAGCTCTCTTAACCGCGCTGACTTTTTAGAATCTTTAAATCCTATTAATTCCTGATAAGTCAGTAAATTATCGCCGCTGATTATCAGTTCATGTTGAGCTTTGGTTGAGTATTCCTTTTCTCCACCTTTTCCATCAGGCAATATGCTTGTTCCTGCAATTCTTCTGTTTTGATAAATATGTGAAACTATACCAAGTCTTAACAACATTCTCTGAACTGCTTCTAGTAATTTAAGATTCGATTGAGCTAACCTCACACTGACTCCTTTAGCTTGAGTGCCCTGGACAGAACCGTCAGTATCAAACAAACCTCGTAGTAAACCTTTATGAAATTCGCTAGAAGTCCTTTCTATAGAAGGGGTGATTGTCTTTTTCCCTTGATCCATACCTAACTCTTGAGCTAAATGTTTAATTTTAGCTGTAGATAAACGATATTCGTTTCTACCTGCAATAGCCATCCAACCAGCAAAATCACTCCTAGGAAAAAATGTCTGCACCATTTGTGAAACTTCTGACATGACTGCACCAGAACCAGTAATATCAGGCTGCCAGACAGATAAAATTGCTTTATCCTTTCTCAAGGTACCATCGCCAATTAAAAGACCCATTAAATAACCCTCTGTGAAACTATACTTCCCTTCCCACTCAGTATTCTGTCGGTGATTATTTAACAGTATTTTATCTCCTTTTTGTAAATCTTGAGTTTCTGCCCATTCGGTCTGGGTTGTATAGCGGGTTAATTTCTTAACCCGTTTCACTTTATGCTCAGCAGTTAGGCGCAATAAATAACCTTCATAGGTTTGCAAGGAAAATACTAGCTTTTGACCTGTCCTAAAAAACCCCTCATCAGTAGAAAAGTAATGCTTACCATCAACCTTTGCCATAAAAGGTATACCAACCAAATCACGCACTTGCTTAGACCCTTGGCTAGTATGTATCCACGTATCTCCTGTCAGACAAGGATTTGTGCTTAAAAGTTTCTCAAAATACCAAGTATTGCTCCACTTATTACTTCTTTCCAGGAAATGTAGTCCTGGTTCAGCAGATCTCCAAGCAGCATTACATATTTGATCCCAAATATCTTTGGCACTATATGTTCCATATTCAATTACCTTTTTACCCAAAGATTCCCACTTTTCAATATCCCCATCCCAAACACTGTCATAATCTGGATCTGTAATATCAGGAAATTTTGTTATCCACTGCGCGTCTTGCTTAACTGCATCCATGAATTTATCTGAAACACAAATAGATAAATTTGCTCCCGGAATTTTTGTTAAATCTTCTTTAACATGGATAAATTCAATTACATCAGGATGCCAATCATGAAGCATTAGCATCAAAGCACCTCTGCGGGACCCACCTTGCTGGATAACATCATGGTTTGCAGCAGAGTAAAGAGAGGCCCAAGAAACAGGACCAGAAGATGTTCCGTTTACCTTTTTAACTCTTGCTCCATGAGGTCTTAGGGATGATAAATTAATTCCCACTCCTCCACCTCTGGCTTGAATTTCCACAGTGTGGGTAATATTTTCCATAATTCCACCACGGGAATCTTTGGGAGAAGGAATTACATAACAGTTAAAAAAAGTTACCTCAAAACCAGTTCCAGCCCCAGATAAAATTCTTCCAGCTGGAACAAATTTAAAGTTCTCCATTGCTTTATAAAACTCTTTTGCCCAGAATTTTTGTAGCTGCGGAGTTTTTTCCTCATGTGCTATCCCATTTGCTACTCTCCACCACATCTGTTCTGGATGTTTTTCCAAAGACTCACCCGAGGCATCTTTCATGGAATACCTGTCCAAGAAAACTTTTCCTCTCATACCATCTAGTGTTGTAGTTTTTTCTACAAATGGGGGTAGCGTTGCTTGCAGAAATACTCCTGTTTCCTCAGGAGAAGAATGTCCATTACCATTTAAACGACCATTCGTTTTCTTTTTGGAAGATGAAATGGGCATAGAAACCATTTGTAAAACTGCTTTTTCTTTTCTTCTTTTCATAATTTTATTCTATAAAATTTCAAGCTCTGCTTATAATTATTATTCAGTTAACACTTTTAATTCCTTTTCAAAATCTTTTGGATCTGTAAAAGTATGATAAACACTTACAAATCTCAGATATGCTATGGAATCCAACCGTTTTAATTCTCCTAAAATCCATTTACCAAGTTGAGTTGCTGGTACTTCTGTTAAGCCCCTACTTCTAATCTTCCCTTCTATTTTTTCTACAATTTTGCCTACTTTGTCAATACCTGGCCTTTTTTCTAAAGCTTTTACCAACCCTCCTCTTAGCTTGTCCTGATTATAAGGCTCACGCCTTCCGTCTTTTTTAATCACCAAAATCTGTAACCTGGCCAAAATCTCATAAGTAGTAAACCTCTTACCACACTTTAAACATTCCCGGCGTCTCCTGATTTCACCCCTGCCTTCAACACCCCGTTTATCAACTACTTTATTTAAATTACTGCCACAGAAAGGACAATTCATTAAACCCTAAAATAGCATAACATGTTGGTATTCAATAGTGTCAATATACAAGATATGGGACAAAACTAATAAGTGCTATAAAACAAATTTAGCGAAGATTCTTTACTACTTTTTGATAATAGACCAGAACTGATGCAGAGTATAGCCACATATTAACAAAGCCCCCACAAATAAGTTTTATAAATTGACTCCATAATGATTGTTGAGGAAGATAAAAAATAAGAGAGGTTAATATAAAGTTAAGGATAATTAATATAGAAGCAAATTTAATATGTTGGAAAGAAACCTTAACGCTTTTCCTAAGAGAAGCCATTACTCCTAATCCTTCTCCAGCATAGTAAATACTAAAAAAAGTTAATGGCAAGAAAAAAATACCTATAATTAAATAAAACGGGCTGAATGGTTGTGTCATATAGGTCCCCAGCGCTTTAAAAGTATCTTCCAAATTTGAAACACTACCAGTTGCACTAATTATGAATACTCCTGCAAACATTAGGAAAACTATTAATACTATAAAAAAGAACATAAACACTAAAGAAGGAATAATTAATCTTTTTGCATGTTCTAAAATCTGAGGGGTTATTCTAGAAACTAAACCGCTTACTCCCTGGGGCTTTTCTGTAAGAAATTTTGGTACTAAAATAGCATAAACAAACCCCAAATATAGCACAAAATAAGATATTATCTGTATAAACCAAACTCTGTTTTGAAGTAAATAGTTATTAAGTAGTGCTTCAACTATCCAAAACAATAAACCAATCAGATAAAGATTTAATCTTTTAACTAACAATCTAAATCCTTCAATTAAATATTGAATCATATATCAACTATATCAATTTAGATTTCCTATAACTACCTTTTGCATGATGTCTCCCACTTGTAATTTATCAACTACATCTAAACCTCCTACAACTTTACCAAAAATTGTGTACTTTGGCTCAAGTGGGGCATCTTTTTTTAGAATAAAAAATTGAGAACCATTGGTATTTGGTCCTGCATTTGCCATTGCCACAATTCCCCTCTCATAAGCTCTCGTTACAGGTTCATCTTCAAACTGATACCCAGGTCCACCAGTACCATTACCCAAAGGGTCTCCACCCTGAACTACCCAATCTTCAACTCTGTGGAATTTTAAATTGTCATAAAAACCATTTGAAGCCAAAAACAGAAAATTAGATGCAGCTTTTGTTGCTTCCGGGTAAATCTGGAAATCTATATCCCCTTTTGCAGTATGAATCCTTACTACTTTTTTCTCCAATTCCTCTGGTTTTAAAATACCAGGAAACTGAGCTAATTTTTTGGTTTTTTCCAAAGGAAGTTCTGATGCTTGGGGTTGCGAGCTAGGTTGTGTAATATTTTGCAAGGCATTACTACTGGTGTCAAATGCCAAATTACCTACAGAAGGTATCGGTGAGGCAACTGAGATATTTGATTCCATTAAAAGTTTTTTGGCCATAACTACTACTCCTAAACAAATTACAATTACTAACAAAAACATGATTATCAAATTTGCTTTCTCCATCCCAGCCGTTGTACCACTTAAAGCTAATTTTGACAAGATCTAAAATTACTACACCCCTAATCTTTTAAAAGAATAATCCAGCAGCATCCTTGCCTCATCACGGCGATCTTGGGAGCCTAATATTACCCCTAAAACTTCATGATTACCTTTTCTGGCTATTGTTACCAAAGTTAACCCAGCTTCTGGAGTATACCCAGTTTTAAAACCCACAACTCCTGGATAAGTTGTTAATAAATTTATTCCGGAATATAAATCGTAATCCTGATGAGCATCTGTAACTGGCAAAATGATATGCTCAGTTGAGGAAAAATCTACCAGTGACGGAAAATGTCTTATGGCATATCTTGAAAGCAAAGCCAAATCGTAAGCAGTTGAATAAGAACTATTATTATCTTCATCAAGTCCTGTGGGGTTAGCAAAATAGCTGTCTTTCATTCCAATCTGAGTAGCTTTTGAATTCATCATCTCTATGAACTCTTCCCGACTTTCAACTGAATCTTGAGCTAACTCTTCTGCTGCATCATTTGCAGAAATCAAAAATATTCCGTAAAGTAGTTCTCTTAAAGTTAAAGTCTCGCCTGCAATTAACCACATTTTATCTGGTTCTACCTGTGCAGCTTTTTGGGAAATAATAAATTTATCATCTAAACTCTTGTGCTCTATTGCAATAAGAGCTGTCATAATTTTGGTGAGTGAGGCAATTGGAAGCATCTGCCTTGAGTTTTTTTCAAAAAGTATTTGACCTGAAGATGTATCAACAAAAAATGCTGATTTTGCATTAATATTCGGGGCTCCTAGGCTTAATCCTAATACGTTTCTGGGAAACCATTGATTAACACCAATATTATTACCAGAGGTTGGAGCAATTAGTGGTTTTGTACTAGTAACTGCTGCCAAAAAACTTGGACCTGCAAATATTACAACCAGACTAAGCAAGCAAATTAATACCAAAAGTAAAACTCTATTTAATAACATACAGTCATTTTTATCATACAAACATAAAATACCTCTTGACTAGAGTTAAAATCTGCCTCACAATTTAGTTAATGCTCCGTTTACTGCCTGTCGCAATAATTGCGGCTTTTATTATATCTATTGCTCTCAATTTTCAAACAATCAGACGTGAAGTTGCATATAAACTTGGCATTTCAGGAGATGCTACCATAGCATGCTGTGACCCGGCAGTTGTAGCTAAATCTACTGGCAATTTTGATGAAGATGCTGCCATGGCAATTTTTAATAATCAGGTAATTGATTACCCAAAAACTTCTCTTGTCTATGCTTTCAATCAATCTATTGCCCAAGAAAATACTGACACAGCAGTCTTAGGAACAACTACTGAGGATGGACAAGAAAAATGGATTGAGGTTTCTTTACAGCAGCAAAAAGTGAAAGCTTGGGAAGGTGATAGGTTAGTAATGGAATTTCCCATATCTAGTGGTAAATGGGCTCCCACTCCAACAGGTAATTTTAGCATTTGGTATAAAACCAGATCACAGAGCATGATTGGCGGTTCAAAAGAGCTAGGAACTTACTATAACTTGCCTAATGTCCCCAACAACATGTTTTTTCATCAAGGTTATGCTTTGCATGGAGCTTACTGGCATAACAATTTTGGCAATCCAATGTCTCATGGATGTGTAAACGAACCTTTGGCAAATGCAGCCCAAATCTTTGAATGGGCAGGACCAAACCTACCTCCTGGCCAAAATTCAACTAGAGCAACTGCAGATAATCCTGGAACAAGAGTTGTTGTTCATAACTAGTTTTTCCTTGCCACAATAATTATCGAATAGCTTTTATCTGTTAAGATTTTTGTTGGACTGGCTACAAGTAAGCTTAAGAAAATAAAAAATCCCTGAGAAACTTGGCTTAAGTTATCTAATAATTTCACTAACCATTTCACTTTATGCAATAAAATATTAGAAAATGGTTGGCCTAAAATATTTTTTACTTTAAATCCAGACTGTTCTACTAATTTCACTAAATCATCTTGTAAAAATAAATGCTTATGATAGATATTTTTTGGTTTACCATTTTTCTTGGGTTCAAATTTTGCATTAGGGACTGATATTATTAATAGTCCATTTTTAGGAAGTAGCTCATGAAAATCTTCTAATAACTTTTGCGGATTTTCTAAATGCTCTAACGTTTCAAAACAAACTACTGCTCTAGGTTTTGGGATTTTATTTTTTTCTACATATGAGACAAGGTTTTCTTTATCTAAATCTATTTCTTTTTTGTCAAACCCATAAACTTTACCTACCCTACTTAGTATTTTTGTTCCATACCCACTACCACTTGCTACATCATAAATAATTAAATTCTCACTTCTACTTAAAATATCTTTAGCAAAAATATACCTTTGAAGATGCTCTGCTTTAATTAGAAAATCATTTTTCCCTTTTTGGAAAGGATCAATGCATTCTTCAAAATATGAGCTCATATTATCCTTCGTGAATATTTGAGCTAGCTTGATGGGGAACTTTACTAATATGCTCTGCTACTCTTAATGCTACTTTTGATCCCTCTCCTGCTGCAATTACAATTTGTTCTCCCCATAAAGAATTAACATCACCTGCTGCATAAATCCCTGGAACAGAGGTTGCTCCATACTCATCAACTTCTATTTCTCCTGTATCATTTTTATTTGTTAATTTATCAAAAGCTGTTGCAGGAGTCCAGCCAATTTCTATAAAAACCCCAGAAACAAGCAGAGTATCTTCCTTGCCACTATTATCTTTTATTCTCAAACCGCCAACTTTACCATCCCCTAAAATTTCTAAAACTTCAGTGTTATTTAAAACTTTAACTTTTGGAGAAGTTGTTACATTTTTTAAAAGTATCTCATCACCACGCAAATTATCAGAGTTATTAACCACAGTTACAGATCTTGCTACTTTTTCTAAAGTAAAGGCAGCATCCAAAGCTGAGTTTCCCCCACCCACAACTGCTACATCCTTATCTTTATAAAAAGGTGCATCACATGTACTACATGTAGCTACCCCTTTTCCTAAAAGTTCTTTTTCCCCCTCTACTCCTAACATTTTTGGGGTTCTACCTGAGGCAATAATTACTGTTTTACCATGATACTCTTTGTCATCAGATGCTTTTACTATAAAATCCGGATCTGCTCCTCCTATATCCAATACCTGCACTCCTTCCTTTACCCATAAACCATTATCCTCAAAATTCATTAACTCTTCTCTAAATTTTTTAGCTAAATCTGCTCCGGTAATTACACTAAATCCTGGATAATTTTCTATATCACCAGAGAGTGCTGCCTGGCCTCCTATATCTTTTGTTAAAACTAAAACTTTTAAATTTCTTCTGACAGCATAGATAGCTGCAGTAATCCCGGCAGGCCCAGCACCAATAATAATTGTGTCAAAAATTTGTGGTTCCACTTATTTATTTTAGCATTTATGCTACGATTTAATCATGCCCTTAAATGACTTACAAAATATTAAAGGTGAAGTTTTAGATAATGCTGAAACTTTGAAAAATTATAGCCATGATGCCTCTATATTTGAACTAACTCCACAAGTAATAATTGTACCTAAAGACCGTGAAGATATTAAAAATTTAGTTAAGTATGCTTTAGCCCATGATCTTCCTATAACTCCCCGTTCTGGGGGGACTGATATGACAGGCGCAGCTATAGGGGAAGGAATTATTTTAGACATGACCAAACATATAAACAAATTGATAGAAGTCACAGATAGTAGTGCTACAGCAGAGCCAGGTATGTTTTATAGAGACTTTGAAAAAGAAACCCTAAAGCATAATCTACTCCTACCAACATATCCAGCATCTAGAGAAATTTGCACAATCGGGGGAATGATTGCCAATAATGCTGGCGGAGAACTGGAGTTAACATATGGACCAATTGATAAATATCTGCTGGAGTTGAGCGTAATTTTATCAGATGGGAATGAGTACATTTTTAAATCACTAACAAAAGAGGGGTTGAATAAAAAACTTACTCAAAAAGACTTTGAGGGTAAAGTTTACTCACAAATATATGATCTTATTCAGGAAAATAAATCATTGATTCAAAAATCTAAACCTTCTACCAGTAAGAACTCTACCGGTTATGAGATTTGGAATGTAGCTGACAAAGATACTTTTGATCTATCTAAATTAATTATTGGGTCCCAGGGAACTTTAGGAATAATTACCCAAGCGAAATTTAAGCTAATTACTCCTAAGAAACACCAGGTATTACTTGTGCTCTCACTGCCAGACCTTACACAGCTCGATCAGGTAGTAAAAAAAGTTTTGGAATTTAAACCAGAGGCTTTTGAATGTTATGACGATCAAACTCTAAAACTAGCAGTAGACCATGCCTGGGAAATCGCTAAGAACTTTAAACACTCAAACAGAATATTGGCTTCACTTAGCCTTAAAAAAGATAAAAAATATCCTCTTCCATCTCTAGTACTACTGGCAAACTTCACCTCAGATAATAAAGAAGAGGCATTACATAAAGCCCAAATGGCAAAAGACTCTTTAAAAGATTTTAAACTTACAGCAGAGTTAAAAGAAACTTTAAAAAACCAAGAAAAATTTTGGATTATCCGGCACAAAAGTTTTGGACTTTTGATGAAATATGCCAAAGGTATGAAAGCCTCATCTTTTATAGATGATATTATCGTGAAACCAGAATACTTACATAAGTTTTTACCAAAATTAAATGAAATTATTACCCCATATAAGGACAAGATGCTTTATACCTTAGCAGGTCATATTGGTGACGGGAATTTCCATATTATCCCTTTGATGGATTTATCAAAAGAAGAAGTAAGAGCTATCATTCCTGAAATTATGGAGAAAGTTTTTAAATTAGTTTTTGAATATCACGGATCTATGTCTGGTGAACATAATGATGGCCTCATAAGAGGACCCTATTTGAAAGAAATGTATGGGGAGGATATGTATCAATTATTTAAAAAAATAAAGGAAATTTTTGACCCAAAAAATATTTTCAATCCTCACAAAAAAACAGACGCGACTTTTAAATATTCATGGTCTCATCTAAGCCGTAAATAAATTAAGCTTTTCCTGATGAACCAAAAACATCAATCTTATGTTCTACTACTTTTTGGACAGCTTCTATTGCAGGAGGTTCAACCTTATATAAAGCCAACTCTTCAGGGCTATTTTTTAAAGCTTGTTCTAAAGATTTCCTAAAAGCTTCTCTCATATCAGTATTAACATTTACTTTAACTATTCC
>Ga0080064_1001286_pt1 | contig 52411 bp, 50 predicted proteins | sample Subgrocontami54m_FD_69260 | JGI IMG/M metagenome (GOLD analysis project Ga0080064, IMG submission 69260) | Subsurface groundwater microbial communities from S. Glens Falls, New York, USA - GMW46 contaminated, 5.4 m (SPADES assembly) (version 2) ...
AACGCCAACCGCGCGTTCGCCATGCTGGCGATGCTCAATCTGAGCAAATGGGGAAGACCGCTCACAGGATAGGTGCGTCCAGCGTAAGCAAAATGCGGGAAAATCCCCCGCATTCCCGGCCCAAACCGCCTTCATATTCGACGAAAATTCCATTCGCTTCACAAACTCAACGAAATCACGCACGGGTGCCGCCCATGCGGATACTTGATCAGTGATTCCCTAATAGTACCAGTTCGTGCAAATTTCGATTACCGGACGGTGAGCGGCCCCGTGCATGGCATTTGCGACTTGCTGCCCGACCTCACGTGAGTACACGCCGATGCGCCCAAACAGATGCCACGGAAAGGAATGGTGCACCAGGAATTCCGCCTGCTTTCCCTCCTTGATATCGGACGAGCGAAAGTCCGTTGCCGCAACCGCCGGCCAGTTCACTTCGTCAAGCTGATCGACGCTTGAACGGAACTGGGTATAGACCGCGCCGGCATTCGACAGGGCAAATGCCCATCGGCGACCATTGGCATTTGCCCAGGCAATGGCCTGGTGCAAATCGGCCTCCAGATGGACGATCGGCCCCTGCCCGCCGCGATACGCCAACTCCGGATGGTTCGCGCAGTGGATGACATAAAGCATGATCGATCGCGGGCCGAAATAAAACGGTACGTACTCGCCCACATGGTCGCCCGGATGGCAGTCCACCGGCAGCGACAGCCGGCGTTGCTTGATTCCGCCCATCCCAATCGTAGTGCCGGGGTGCGCACGGCCGACGACCACTGCGTCCGACCAAAGGCAACCGTCGTTGACAACCGAGGCGAGTCGATCGACATGAACGATGTGGTAGATCTTGGGCTGGTCGGGTGGCTGCGGCATTGGGCACACGCGTTCAACGAGAAGAAGTCAGTTCGGTCACTTTCCCATCCACTGGCGGCGGGTCGCCGGCGACGCCGGTCAGCGCCGTACAGATCAGCCGTTCGAGGCCGCGTTCGCTCGTGTCTGTGTGTTTCAAGCGGCTTGCTCCCCATGGGGCGCTTCAAGCGGCTGCTCGATTGTCCGGATGAGCGGGATGAACGTCTGCCCGTGCGGCGTCCACTTCTGATTCCACACTTCCGCTGGAAACAGGGGCTCGCTGTGCGATCTGACGAGCGCCTTCCATTCGGCTTCGTCGGCGAATGGTATCGCACCTGGCTTACCTTTCGTACCCAGCTTACGCATCTCCTCGGCCCGAAGAAAACCGAGATAGACCAGAATCACAGGCACGCCGAGTTCGGTCATCTTCCATGCCCAGGTAAAGCGATTCGCCATCTGGTAATTCCAGTCGCGGTTTAACGCCCACGGAAGCTTCGTTTCTCCGGTCAGCGCGAGGCTCGCATCGCGAATGCAAGCACCGATCCGCTCGTGGTTGCGGCGGCTGTTTGTTGTTACCGGCGCCTTCATAGGTCTGTTTGCTTCCTCATTCTTGAGTTCGGCGTCATGCGCCTTCGCCTCGATCAACAGCAGTCCCTTTCGGCCCTCGATGCCCTTGATCGTGCAAGTGCTCGCAATGTCCCAGTTCGGCGTCATTTGCGCACCACGGGGAGCGGCGAACCACCACGATTTAAGGGCTTGGCTTCTCGTTGCGTCCACGAGGAGCGGCGCATCATCCAGTTGTGCCTCATCCACCTCTTCGAAACAGCGCGGCATCCAGTGGTCGTCCGGGCTCACAGAACCCCATCCATCGATCAGTTGAGTGAGGGTCCCCGCCACCTCTTCGTTGGAACCACGGGTCAACAGATGGCAGCGCGGCTTGCTGCCCGTTTGCTGATTTCGTTTGAGCTTGCCGAACCGCGCGTTCATGTCTCAGCCTCCTCAGGCGTGGCGTCGAGCGCGCCGTCGGTGGCGTCCTCTTCGCCCTCGGCCAGCACCTCGCTCTCGTCGGACGCGTCCGGTTCGTCGGGCTCGTCGGGAAGGCTCGCCGCAGCAGCGCGCACGTCCAGCTTGCCCGTCACCACGTCGGCGATCAGGCGGGTGCGGTATTCGTGGAAGAGGGAGATTTCGCGGTTAGCGGAGGAAATTGCCTTGTCGAGATCGGCTGACTCCTTCTCGATCCCAACGACAAGAACATCCTGTTCATATACCGGCGGGACCGGCACCATGATCTGATACAGATCCTTCCTGTCGACTCCCGGCACTGCGGACTTACTCGCATGATCGGCCTTGGAGATTGTTCGTAGCATGTAGTAGCACCAACGTGGGCGATTACCTTGGAAGTCGGTGACGAACAACGCCGTATTGTGGGGCCAAAAATCCTGTTCAATGAAGAAAACGGCGTCGGTGGATCCATATCGGCCCATTACTACACCAGGTCCGCGAGAGCGCGGCTCGTAGTGATAGTCAATGACCCCACCGGAAGAAACGACAGCATACGGACCGGGGACTCGATGATCGGCAGCGAGATCGTACCCGCGCTGAAGCCGCGTAACCCACTTCAGTCTTTTTATCGCCCAATGCTCCGGCACCTCCCCAACCCATTCGACGCCGGAGGGCTTGAGGCGGACGTTGAGGTCGAGGCCGCGGGTGACGGCGCGGTGGATGATGGCCTGCTTCTGCTCCTCCAGCAGCTTGATCAGCTTCTTCTTGGCGCGAATGTAGCGCCGGATGCGCTGCTCGGCGTGATCTAGAAACCGCACGATGGTGGCTTGCTCTTCGATGGGTGGTCGCGAGCAGTAGATCATCTTGAAGTGCTCAGGCCTCAGGCTCCACATGTCAGAGGTAATGCCGTAGGACCAGCGCTCCGCCTCCTTCGCAAACGCTGGCGTGCGCAAGAGGTGATGGAAGTAGTGGGGATTATTCTGGTTGCGAGGCCGAACAACCACATAGGCCGGACTAACGATGCCGCGTAACGCAGAGACGCCGACCGCTCCCTGCCACGCCCGCATCTTGTTGTACGCGATGTCGCCAGGGCACACGAGTTTGTATGCAGACTTGTCCTGTTTGGAGCTGTCCTTCTTCGAACTGCCGGCGAGCAAGGCTCGCTGTTTGATGATGCCTTGAGTAATCGTGATCGAAAGCATCTGTTCATCTGCGCACTCACGCTCCTTGACCTCAAAGAACAGCGCCCTGTTTGGTAGCACCTCCCAATGCTTCGGCACCTCCCCTAACCACGGCACGCCGGAGCCCTTGATCGCGGGATAGGGCTTGAGGTCGGCGATCATCACAACGCCTCAAACCATTGCTTGATCTTGAGCGCCATCAGCTTGCGGCGTTGTTCGAGGAGGTCGTCATAGTCCGGAATGTTGCCGTCGAGGAGCGACTCTGGTAGGCAGTGCATGCGCAGATTGGCGCGCAGGTCGTCGGCGTCCGTGATGCCGCCGTACTTCTTCTTCCCGCCCGCGCACTGCTCGGCGAGTTCCTTGAAATACACCTCGGGCGGCTTGTGGCCGACGGCGATGTTAATCTCGCTCTGAGCCAGCACGAAATTGGCGATCTGGTTGTAGCGGCCGCGCGCGAGTCCCTGCGCCTTCAAGTGTTGCTTCGGATACACGTGGTGCACGTCGGTGCGGTTCATGAGCAGATCGAGCACCGTGATGTCTCGCGAGAGGAAACCCTTGTCGCCGAGCTTCACCTGCGCCGCCTTATAAGCGAGGAAATAGGGACTGTTCGATGATGAGGTGTCCATGAGCTGCGGTAGCATCCCGGTCCAAAAGCTCTCGGGAAGTTCATTCTCGACTACCGATTCGGCATAGGCCGTGAGGCCGCGCGCCTCAACCTGGCGGATGTCGAGGTCGAAAGCGGTTTCCGGGCTGCCCGTGTAGCGCCCGCGCAGGATAGACATGGCGTACCAGCGGCGCACGAGCCGTTCGAGGTCGGCGGCGGGCAGGTTCTCGGCGCGGCCGCGTAGGTAGAGGATGTAGGCAAAGTTGACAGCGTTCTGGCCGCCGATGAGATCGTTAGTCACGAAGCCCGCCGAGCGCAGGATCATTGTGATGCGGTCGAAGTGCGTCTTGTTGATGAAACGCAGGATGCCCTGCTTCAGGCGGGCGAACGACTCCTCCGCAATGGCCTCTTCGTACTGTTTCGTTTCGAAGTTGCGTCCCGAGAGCAGCGCCACAAGATCCTGCAGCTTGCCGCGTCGGAACTCCGAGGTGAACGCCACGCGCAGCATGTCAGTGTAGGTAGGGTCATAAATATCGTCATTGACATCCTTGAGCCAACGCATTTGCGCGAAGAAGTCAGAGGCGGCGAAGGCCTTGTCGCCTTTCTCGATACGCGCCAGAAATTCCGGTGCGACGGTGAGGTGGCAGAAGTAATCGATGGCCTTCCGCAGCATATTGCCGCCGTAACTCTCGTTAGCGGCGATCTTCGACATCGCGAAGTCAGCCTGTGAGAGCTCGGTCCCCGCTGAATTCACGCGAATGAAGATTTCCGTGACGGTCTCAATGTCGAGGTCCTCGGCCAGCTCGATCAAGCCGACGTGGTTGTTGATGATCTTGCCGAGCTTCTGAAGCACCTTCCCGACCTGCCTGCGATCCGCGGAGGGGTTCTTTGCCGCGTAATTTTCGGTCAGGTCGATAAGATCGGCGTCAGGCGCGAAGACCGCAGCCACGTCCTCGATCCACGCCACATCCTTGCGAATGGCGGGGTTCGTAACCTCAAATTTCTCCGTCAGCGGGTGGAAGGCGATGCGGATTCGGACAGTCTCGTAGTCCTTGGTCAATACTTCGCGCCCAAGCAGTGCGGCCATCAGCGCGGTTACTCGCTGCTGCCCGTCGATGAGGATGCGCTTGCCCGCCGACGGCGTGCCGTCCTTGAGCTTCACGGTCGGGTTGCGCCAGGCGACCAGGTAGCCGACCGGAAAGCCCTGGTAAAGCGAGTCGAGCAGGTTGCGCACCTTGGTAGACTCCCACACGAACGGCCGCTGGATCTCCGGGATCGCGATCTCGCCGGATTTGACCCAGGTTAGGAGCGTCTCGATGGGGTGCGGCGTGACGGAGTAGCGTTGTGTGGACATGGATTACTTTCCTCCCCCGACGATTTCGCCCAGCAGCCCCTCTGTCTCCTTCTCCAACGCCAGAATATCGGCACTGATTTCCTCTAGCGACCGCAGCGGCTGCGGCTTGTAGAAGTACCGGGTGAAGCTAACCTCGTAGCCCGTCTTGACGCTGGCCGGGTCGTACCAGGCGTCGGCCGCGTGGGGCAGCACCTCGCGGCGCAAGAAGGCTTCGATGCCGCCGTCTTCCAGCAGCGGCACCTGTTCGGTGTCGCGCAGGTCGCTGTCGGGCTCGTATTCGACCACGCACTTCTTGCCGCCGATGGTGGCCGGGAACAGACCGCGCAGCGGGTCAGCCACGGTGCCACGCTTGTGGATCTTCTTGATGACGGGCGGAGCGGCCTCGTTGACTTTACCTTCGGCTTTAAGCGCCTTGATCTCCTTGGGGCTGTACGCCTGCTCCGGGTCGATGCCCTTCAGGCGCAGCGGGCGCTCGACGGTGACTTTCCAGTAGCCGAAGGCGGCGTTGGGGAAGATCTTCGATTGCTCGGTCTCCTTGAACGCAAGAAAGGTGTCGCAGATGCGGGCGATGTCCTCGTCGGCCAGCTCGCAGTTCTTCTTGCCCAGGTTCTTGCGCAGCGGTTTGAACCACTGTGTCGCGTCAATGAGCTGCACATTGCCCTTGCGCTGCGCCGGCTTGCGGTTGCTCAGCACCCAGATGTAGGTGGCGATGCCGGTGTTGTAGAACATGTTGAGCGGCAGGGCGACGATGGCCTCCAGCCAGTCGCTCTCGATGATCCAGCGGCGGATGTTGCTCTCGCCCTGGCCGGCGTCGCCGGTGAAGAGCGATGACCCGTTGTGCACCTCGGCGATGCGGCTGCCAAGCTTGGTACCGTGCTTCATCTTCGACAGCATGTTGGCCAGAAAGAGCATCTGGCCGTCGCTGGAGCGCGTGAGCAGCGAATACTCCGCGTCGCCCGCATGCTCGATGATGAAGCGCGGATCCTTGATGCCGTCCTTGCCGCCCATGCGCTCCAGATCGCTCTTCCAGCTCTTGCCATAGGGCGGATTGCTGAGCATGAAGTCGAACTCGCGCGACGGAAAGGCGTCGTTCGCGAGCGTGGAATGCTCCGGGCCACCCACGAGATTGTCCGCCGCGTCGCCCTCGCCCTGGAGCAGCAGGTCCGCCTTGGCGATGGCGTAGGTCTCGGCGTTGATCTCCTGGCCGTAGAGATGCGTCGCGACCTGCTTGCCGTGTTCGTTTGCCAGTTGCTGGAGCGTTTCCTCGGCGACGGTCAGCATGCCGCCGGTGCCGCAGGCGCCGTCATAAAGCAGGTAGGTACCCGACTCGATTAACTCGGCGATAGGCAGGAAAATCAGCCGCGCCATCAGCTTGACCGCGTCGCGCGGCGTCCAGTGTTCACCGGCTTCCTCGTTGTTCTCGTCGTTGAAGCGGCGGACCAGCTCCTCAAAGATCGTGCCCATCGCGTGATTGTCGAGGCCGGGATACTTCACCGAGCCGTCGCCGTTCATCACGGGCTTGGGGCCCAGGTTGATGTCGGGCGACAGGAGCTTCTCTATCAGCGTGCCGAGAGCATCGGCCTTCGACAGCCGCGGGATCTGGTTGCGGAACTCGAAGTTTTCGAGGATCTCCTGCACGTTGGGAGAGAAGCCATCGAGGTAGGCCTCGAAGTCCGCCTTTAGCGCCTGCTGGCTGGCGCGGTTCTTCAGGTCGCGCAGCGTGAACCTGGAGGTGTTGTAGAACGACTGCCCGGCCGCCTGTCGCAGCGCCTGATCCTGGTTGGTGATCCTGGCCTTGTCGAGCGAGGCCTTCATGTCGAGCACGGCCTGCTTGGTGGGCTCCAGCACGGCGTCCAGACGGCGCAATACGGTCATCGGCAGAATCACGTCGCGATACTTGCCGCGCACGTACAGGTCGCGCAGCACATCGTCCGCAATGCCCCAGATGAAATTGGCGATCCAGTTGAGCTGGGTTGGTTCCATGTTCAGTTCTTATTATCCGCGTAGGTGGCGTTATCCGCGAGTGACATGCGGCCGAGGAATGGGTGAAGGAAAAAGGACACATCCTTCAATCAAGCCGAGACCTTACGCCGAAGGCCGAAGAAAAGCCATTCGGCCCACAGGCAAAACCTCCGAAACGCCCGTCCCTATTGGCGTTCCTGGCTTTACCACATTTTCGGCCGGCGCGGCAAACCCGGGGCTAGGCGTAGTCCGGCAGAGGCACGAATGTGTAGAACTCGCGCTCGATCAGTTGCGCGACGCGGATCGCCGCGATTATGGCTTTATCCCTTTCAGCTGCATCAACTCGCGGGCCAGATCGATGCCGCCCTGGTCGAGGTCTTTATCCGGGTTTGCGTAATAATAGTTGTCCAGCCACAGGAAAATCGATTCGCTGTCAGTCCCTTTAAGGAAGTTCTTGCCCGACGCGTCGGCTCGGCCGGAGAGATAACCTAGGAACCAGCTCTTCGTGATAAGTATAGGAATCTTGTTCATTTCCTGCGCGCTATTCGCCATGCGCTTTTCTTCCATCCATTTGCTGCATGAACGCGAGCCCTTTATCTCTACGGCAGCTGGACCATGGTGCCCCAGCCCAGAGCCCCTGCCGGTATAATTCCGTCCGTGGAAAAGACATCATCTCCTCCCCCCAAGACCTCCGCCCTGGCCAAGGCCTGGCGGCGCCTGAGGGGCCGCGCTGACCGGGGACCCGGCCGTGGTGCTGCGCATCCTCGAGCACCTCGGACGCTGGGCGCCCGAGCCCGCCAAGCGGGGCCCGCCCGCGCAAGCGCCCGACTGGCCGCGAAACGCGGTCATCCCCATCACCTACCACCCGGTCCCCGATATCGCGTAGCGCAGTGCGAGGGGCAAGTGCGGCCGCACGTGCCCCTCGCACTGCGCAATCGCCCCACGCGGCTCAGGATTCGCGCCCTTTCGACCTCATCGGCATTGCAATCGGCCGGGCGCAGGCGCAATATCCTATGGGTGCGATGCTCGGCGGCGCTAAATGAGCAGCAAACCGCTGCCATCGACCCGACGCGCGAAAAGAGGCAGGATTGAATTTCCTATCGTTTTACCGCGCGAGCGGTTTAGTCCTCCAACCCGTTCCGGACTTTGGTGATAACGATAATTGAATGACTGATTTCGCCAGCAGCTGACATTCGCGCAGCCGCGCTATCCGAAATGAATTGAGTCACGAAGACTTCGATTTCTCCCGACATCGTAATCGCCCCACGCGGCTCAGGATTGGCGCCCTTTCGACCTCATCGGCACTGCAATCGGCCGGGCGCAGGCGCAATATCCTATGGGTGCGATGCTCGGCAGCGAATTAGCCCCGTGCTTGCTGACTAGACCTCGATCCCGAAATCGCGCTGGAAGCGCATGGAGTAGCTGAAGCGTTCGGACGCATGCAGGATGCGCCCGACAAAGATGAGGCGGCCAGCCGACCCGTAGAAGCGGCGCCTGACTTCCAGCCCAGGCGCCCCGGGCGGCACGACCAGCACCGCGGCGGCCTCGGCAGGCATGGCAACCGCGAATATCTCCTGCCTGATTTCCTCCACGACTTCACCGTATCGTTTTTCGAGGATGGAAGTGATGGGGGTTTGCGGGCGGCGCAGGTACCTTTCTATGCCGGGGTAGTTCATCCGCATGAAGATCTCGCTCACGGCGATCGGCACGTCGTCGCCGCCATGCCACCGGGTACCCTTGATGCACAACCAGGGTGTGGCGTCGCGGCACGCGAGGAAATCCGCTAGCGCGCCGCGCGCTTCGATCTTTTCTATCGAGTGCACGATCAACCGCACTTCCTGCGCGTATTCCAGAAGGTCGGCAATCGATTCCACCGTGTACGAATAGCGCGACTGCGTATGGGCCTGCCGCACGCGGGTGCCCACGCCGGGTTTGCGCTCGACCAGGCCCAGGTTGCTGAGCTTGCGCAGTGCTTCGCGCACGGTCTGGCGGCTCAACTGGAATCGTTCGCTAATTTCGAGTTCGGTGGGAAGCAGCGACCCCACCGGGTATTTGCCGGAAACGACGCCGTCGATCAGGATTTTTGCGAGGTAGGCATACCGGGGTCCGTTCGACTGGCGCGGCGCGCGGGACGATGGATTTGCTTTGGGTGGGTCGGAAGATTTCGGGATGCTGCGCATGAGCGTGCGTGTGATTCTCGTATTGCGGGGCCAGTATAGCAGCAGGCGCCAACGCTCGAGCCGCAACCCGCAGGGCTTTCAGACCGGGGGCGCCCGGTCTTGCGTGCGCTGGACTTGCTCGGGCTTGCTCATCAACAACCCTTGTCCGAAGCGCTCCATGAGCAGCCCGTTTTCGAGACTGCTTTCGGACGCCTGCGAAAGCAAGGCCTTGGCAATGCGAAGAACGCCCGCGTCGTGCCCGGCAATGCGGCGGGCGATTTCCATCGCCGCCGCAAGCGGGCCTTCGTCTCCCGACAGAATCTCCACCAGCCCCATCCTGAATGCATCGGCGCCAGTCAGGATCAACCCGCTGAAGAGAAGATAACGGGCCAGGCCCTGGCCCACCAGTCGTCCCAGGCGCTGTGTCCCGCCTAGCCCCGGCAGTAGTCCCAGGCGCAGTTCCGGCAAGCCCAGCTTCGCATCCGCGCTGGCCACCCGGAAATCACAGGCCAGCGCCAGTTCCAGGCCGCCGCCCACGGCGGCGCCGTTAATCGCGGCGATCGTCGGAAACGGCAAGCCCGCAAGTCGCGCGACGGTGCGCGTCGCATCGTTGACCAGCGAAAACTGCCCGCGCCCGGATCGCTCCGCCAGGTCCTGCAGGTTGGCGCCGGCCGAGAAGCCAGCCTCGTCGGTCCCGTGCAAGACCAGGACCCGAACGTCTTCTTGCCCTTCGATTACCGCCAGGGTATCGAGCAGCGCTGTCCATTCGCGCCCGGTAAAAGTATTGAGTTTGCGGCCCGTCTGGATGCCGATTTTCGCGATCGAGCCTTCGCGTGCGAGCGCAATGGGCTGGCCATCATCACTCATTGCTCGACCCCCGCAAAAACCGCGCCCTGGCCGACCAGTTCATCGATGGCTGACGCGGAATAGCCCAGATCCTCCAGCACGGAGCGGCTTTGCTCGCCGCGCAGCGGTGCGGCGCGCGGATACTGCGCCGGAGTGCGGCCAAACTTCATGGGCGCGGCGATCGACGACACACGGCGGCCGGACCCATGCGGCTGTTCGACGATGGTGCCGTTGGCGGCGATCTGCGCATGGCCGAGCACTTCCTGGAACGAATGCACCGGTCCGCAGGGCACGTCCGCGCGCCCGAGTATCTCCAGCCATTGCGCCGTAGTCCCGGACCGGAGCTTTTCGGACAGCATCGAATAGATGGAAGCCGAGGCGGCGAGCCGTCCTTCGTTGCTTTCGAATTCGGGACGAAGCAGTGCCGTCTCCATCTCCAGCGCAGCGGCAAGACGGCGCCAGAACTTGTTCGAGGTGACGGTCAGGGTGATGGAACCATCGGACGTGGGCAGCGAATTGGAAATGGCATACGGCGATGCATTCCCCAACCGCGGCGGGTTCTCGCCCGTGGCGAAGGTGTAGGCGAAAACGGTCGACTGCACCGCCATCAGGGCGTCGATCGCGGCGACCTCCACCTTCTGGCCCTCGCCCGTGCGCAGCCGGTGAATGGTGGCGGCAAGAATTCCCGCGACGGCCGATAGCGCTGTGGACAGGTCGGCGACCGGCACGCCGGGACGCAAGGGAGGATCGGCCGGCTGCCCGGTGACTGCCATCATCCCGGTGAACGCCTGGAAGATCAAGTCCACTCCGGGACGATCCTGCCACGGGCCGCTGGTGCCGAAGCCGCTGATGGCGCAATAGACGATGTCGGCGCGCAGGCTGCGCAGCGATTCGTAGTCGAGCTTCATCGTTTGCGCCGCTTCCGCGCGGAAGTTGTGTATCACGATGTCCGAACTCTTGACCAGTTTTTCCACAATCGGGCGCGTGGCCGGCGAGCGAAGCTCCAACGCCAGGCTGCGCTTGCCGCGGTTCAGCACGAGGAATTGCGCACCGTCGTCGCCGACAAACGGCGGCCCCAGTGCCCTGCATTCGTCGCCCTGGATCGGTTCGACCTTGATCACGTCGGCGCCGAAATCGGCCAGGAGCATCGCCGCATACGGCGCCGCGGCCATGCGGCCGAAGTCGAGCACTCTCATCCCGGCGAGCATCAGTCCCTCCCGCCGCCGCTCGCGCTCGAGGGCGCCGCGTCGAGATCGGGCTCGAACTGCGGCAAGGTGATCTCGTCGCTCGCCACCTCGAAGACCACGCGAACCCGCATGTCGATCGCCGCCGCTTCCGGCAGTGCATTGAGCAGATTGGCCATCATCACGGGGCCTTCGTCGAGCTTGACCAGGATCAGGGCATACGGAACCTTGTCCGCAAAGAATGCCGAAGGAGGCCGGTGAATGACGGTGTAGGTCAACACCTGCCCGCGGCCGGAGACCTGGACCCAGCGATGCTCGAAGGCCGTACAGTTGGAGCATACGGGACTGGGATAGAACCGGATGTGGCCGCAGCGGTCGCATTGCTGCAGGCGCAGTTCCTGGCGACGGGCGGCGTCCCAGTATTCCTGGCTGTAGTAAGTGGGCTGCGGCAAGGGGCGTTCTGTTTGTGACAAGGTTTTCCTCCTGGAATGGTTCGGTGCGCGCACGGCGCTACGCTAGGTAAAGCCGGCCCAGCGTTGCCATGTCGCGAAGATCCGCTTGCGGGTGATCGGACTGGTAGATCGACTGGCCCAGGCGCATAAAATAGACGCGGTCCGCGATCGCCAGCCCGGCCTGCGCGTTTTGTTCGCTCAACAGCACGGTGATGCCGAGTTCCTTGCGGATGGCGAGGATCCGCTCCATTAATTCGTTGACGACCTTGGGGGCCAGGCCGAGCGAGGGTTCGTCCAGGATCAGCAACTGCGGTTTGCTGATCAATGCACGCGCCAGCGCGACCATCTGCCGCTGGCCGCCGCTCAGGTTGGCCGCCCGATCCCGCCGCTTCGACTTTAAAATGGGGAAGAATTCGTAGGTTTGCTCCAGCGCTCCGGGCTGCGTGGGACGGTCCACCGCGACATTGGCCATCAGTAGGTTCTCCTCGACCGTCATGTCGCGGAACACGCGGCCGCCTTGCGGCACATAGGCGACTCCGCGCCGGATGATCTCCCCGGTGCGGGATCCCGTCACGTCTTCCCCGAACAAATCGATGCGGCCTGAACCGACCCGGATGAGGCTGACGATCGCTTTGAGCGCCGTGGACTTGCCGGCCCCGTTGGCGCCGAGCACGAGCACCACCTCCCCGCGGCCGACCTTCATGGAAAGTCCGCGCAGGATGTCCTCCGCCCCGTAGCCGCCCACGACGTCCTGCACGTCGAGCGCCGGGGCTTCGGTCGTCGCAGCCATGCTATGCCTCGCCCAGGATCGCCACGCTGAAGTTCGAGAGCACGGCGCTGCAACTGCTGACGAAAGCCAGCTTGGCGTCGGCCACCTGCCGGGGCCCGGCCTTGCCGCGCAGCTGGTTCACCGCCTCGATGACGTGGAACATGTTCGCATTGATCACGCCGGTCTGCCCCGCCGACAGACAGCCGCCGTGCGTGTTCGTCGGATACCGCCCTCCCAGTTCCAGGGCTCCGCTGGCGGCCAGCGGCCCGCCCTCGCCTTTCTTGCAGAAGCCGAAATCCTCCAGCTGGACCAGCACGGTGATGGTGAAGCTGTCGTACAGCTCCAGCACGTCGATGTCGTCGGGCTTCACACCGGCGTCGGCGAAGGCGTTCTCGGCCGCGAAGCGGCCCACGGTATTCACCAGGTCGAATTTCTCCGCGCTGGCCAGGTGGCCCATGTGATAGAAGGAATGCGCCTGGCCGGTGCCGAGGATCGAAACCGCCTTGCGCGGCAGATCGCGCGCCCTCTCTTCGGTCGTGACGACGAACGCGCCGCCGCCGTCGCCGATCAGGCAGCAGTCCAGCAGGTGAAGCGGGTCGGCGATCATGCGCGACTGCATCACGTCTTCCACCGTGATCAGGTCGCGCTTCATGGCGACCGGGTTCATCGACGCGTGCTTGCGGCAGGCCACCGCAATGGCCGCCAGCTGCTCGGAGGTGGTGCCGAACTCGTGCATGTGGCGGCGCGTGACCAGGCCGTAGTAGGACGGCAGCGATGCGCCGTACGGCACTTCGTAATCCACGTTATGGGCGCCGGCGCCCGCGAAGCGCTCGACCGCGTTGGAGCGCCCCAGCATCGACAGGTGCGACTCGCCGGCCGCGATCAGCACATACTTGCAATGCCCGTTCGTCACGGCCCATGAGGCAAGTTGCAGCGCGGCGCCGGAGGACGCGCCCCCGACCGACATCGAATCGCAGAGGAAGCGGGCCTGGATGCCCAGGTGCTCCGCCAGCTGGATGTGGAAGCGCTTGAGGTTCATCCGCCCGGGCGTGAAGGTGAGCAGGCCGTCGATCTGCTTGCGGCTCACCTGTGCGTCGGCCAGCGCGGCGCCGGCCGCCTCCAGCGCCAGGTGGAATGTGTCCTTGTGCGGAACCTTCCCCAGTTCGGAAGAGCCGACACCGACGATGCATGCGCGCGATTTCATTGAAACTCCTCTTGCTTGACGGTTTTGCATTGAACGACGACATCCACCGCGATGGCGCGCTCGCCGTCGAGAAGCAGCGGGTTGATGTCCAGCGCTTCCAGCTCCGTGCTCCAGGCGACACCGGCGGCGGCGATGCGCGCGACCGCCGCCACGAAGGCGGGCTGCAACCGCTCCTGCGTTGCGCGGTCCAGGGCGCGCCATGCCCGCAGGCCCTGCAGCATCTGCACGATGTCCGCCCGCCGCGCCGGCAGAACCCTCAAGGCGACGTCGTCCTGCTGTTCGGCCATGGCGCCGCCGGCGCCGAGCAGCAGCGTCATTCCGAAATCCGGATCGCGCATCAGGCCCACGATGTACTCGTGCCGCGAGTCGACGTGCTCTTCGACCAGGAAGCCGCCCCAGCGGGGAACGTCGGCGCCCTCGGCGAGCTTTGCGAAGCTTCGCTCGATACGCTCACAGGCGCCCCGCACCTCCTCTGCAGAGGCCAGCCGGAGTGCGACCAGTCCATGCCTAGCCTTGTGAATCACGTCGCGGGAAATCCCCTTAACGACCACGGGGTAGCCGATCGCGTCCGCGGCCTGCGCCGCCGCCTGCACGGAGTCCACCTTGCGCGCGCGGGGCACCGCAATGCCGGCGGCCTTCAGCAACTGTTTGCCGTCCCACTCGTCGAGGAAGGTTTCTTCCCCGTCTGGAAGCGCCGGTATCCCGCCTGTTTCCGCGGCCTCGTGCCCCGGGTCCGCCGCGGCGATTTGCCGCAGGTCGCAATAGCGCGCGACGGCCTTCATCGCCGCCCCGAGCGTGCCGTAACAGGGAATGCCGGCCTCGATGAGGAGCTGGGGACTGTCGCCTTCGACCTCGCCGCCGGGCCAACAGATCAGCACGGGTTTGGAACTCGCGTCGGAAATCGCGATCAGGTCCCGGATCTCCACCTCGTAGGTCCGCGCGGTGATGAGCACCACCACGATCACGTCCACCTGCGGGTCGGCCTGCAGGCGCACGACTAGCTGCCCCACCAGCTTCGGGTTGCCCATCGCGTACGCGCCGATGTCCAGCGGGTTGACGACGTTCGCATACGGCGGCAGCAGGCCTTTCGCCGCCGCGACGGTTGCGCCGCTCAGTTCGGCCAGCTCGAGCCGGTGGACGTGGCCCAGGTCGGCGGCGAGCGTCGCCTGTCCTCCGGAAATCGAAACAATTGCCACTCGCGACTTGGGGGAGGGACGCGTGCGGGAGGCCCAGAAGCCGTACTGCGCCGCGTTTTGGATGAGTTCGTCCACGTCATCCGCCACGAATACGCCATGCTGGCGCAGGAACGCCGCCTTCACGCGATGCGAACCCGCCAAGTGGCCGGTGTGCAGCTGCGCCATCCGCTGGCCCTTGGGCGAGGTGCCCAGGCTTAGGATCACCACGGGCTTGCACAGCGCGCGCGCGCGGTCGAACAACGGTCCGTATCGCAGCGGCGTCTTGAAGCCCTCGATCACGAGCGCGATCGCATCGGTCCGGGCATCCTCGATCAGGTACTCCAGGAAGTCGGCCGTCTCCAGGTCCGCCTCGTTGCCGACGCTGATGATCATTCCGATGCCGATCTTCGAGCGATTGACCATGGCCAGCGCCGTGCCGAGCCCGATGCCGCCGGACTGGGCGATGATCGACAGGCCGCCGACGCGGTAGTCCGGCATGCCGAGAGCGGCGGCCGGCGTCATCATGGTCCGCGCATGGAAGTTCGCAATGCCGAAGCAGTTCGGCCCGATCAGCTTGACGCCGGCCCGCCGCGCCGCCGCCGTCAGTTCGGCTTCCGAGGCAGCGCCGTCGGCCCCGCTCTCGCCGTAGCCGGAGGCGAAGTTGATGCAGCCCGCCGCGCCCTTCGCGCCCGCCGAATGCAGCAGCGGCAGGGTCTCTTCGCGCGGAACCGCGAGCATGACCATGTCGATCGGATGTGGAACGGCGTCGAGCGTCGGGAAGCAGGGGTACTCGTGAATCGACGAACGGCCGGGGTTCACGCAGAAAACCTTGCCGCCGTAGCCGAACTCGCGCAGCCACTTGAGGCAGCGGCCGCCCAGCTTGTTCTCGTCGGCCGAAGCGCCGACGACGACGATGCTGCGCGGATTCAGTATCCGGTCGAGCGTTTTCAGATCCGGCATGTCAGTTTTCGTCTTTTTCAATGGGGCGTCCCATGTAGGCGGAGATCACAAGTTCGCTCTGAAGCATGGCCGCGGGCGTTCCGTCGAAAACGACTTTCCCCGCGCCCATGACCACGACGCGATCGGCCAGCGCGGTGATGGCCTCCATGTTATGGTCGATGATCAGCACCGCCTTTTTCTGCTGGCGGATCTTGCGGATCATGTCCATCATCTCCGCGACGACCGCGTGGCTGAGTCCCGACAGCGGTTCGTCCAGCATCAGCAGCCGCGGTCGCGTGGCGAGCGCCCGGGCGATGCTGACGAGCTTTTGCTGGCCGTACGAAAGCCGTTCCCCCAGCGCATTCGCCATGTGGCCGAGCCCGACGAATTCCACTAGCGATATAGCCTCGTCGACGACGTCGGCGCGCCTGCGGCCGGCGAAGGAGGTGCCGACGATAACGTTCTCCGCGACGGTCAGGTTGTGGAAGATGCGGATGTGCTGGAAGGTTCTCGCTATGCCGCGCCCGACGAGCTGTTCGGGGCGCATCTTCGACGTTTCTTTCCCGTCGAAACTGATCGTCCCGCCATCGTGTTCGAGGAAGCGCGTCAATACATTGAACAGGGTCGTCTTGCCGGCGCCATTGGGACCGACAAGGCCCACGACCTCCTCGGAGCCGACCGTGAAGTCCACGCCGGCCAGCGCGTGCAAGCCATCGAACTGCTTGGTGACCCCATTGGCTACCAGGAGGCTCATGGGGCGACCTTCGCGCCGGGGCGGCCCAGGACATTCAGCGCGCTGGAACCCCATCCGAACTCGGGCACGATGCCCTGGCGCCGGAACAGCACGAACAGGATCAGCAGGCTATAGTAGACGATCTCGTTGATGTGCGCCGCCAGGCCCGAGGGCATCGGCACGAAGCGCAGGGCTTCCGGCAGGGCGACGATTAGGCCGACGCCCACCAGGCTTCCATACACGTTGCCCAGGCCTCCGACGATGACCGCGGACAACAGCAGGATCGAGAGGTTGACCTGGAACGAGTAGGGATCGATGTAGCGGTGAAGCGTCGCGTACAGCAGTCCGGCAACGCCGGACAGGGCGGCCCCGAAAACGAATGCGCCGACCTTGTAGAGCCGCACCGGCTTACCGAGCGAAAGGGTTGCGATCTCGTCGCTGCGGATCGCGCGCAGCACGGTGCCATGGAAGGAGCGCGAAAACGCGCGGACCAGCAGGAACGCAAGGATCAGCACCGCGAACGAAACCACCCAGAATTCGATGCGGCCGCCCGCGAAGGCCGGGATGCCGGGGATGCCCGACAAGCCCATCGAGCCCCTGGTCACGTCCTGCCAGTTCAGCATCACGGCAAACAGCACGGTCTGAATTCCGAGCGAGATCACGATGTAGTAATCCCCGAGCGCACGGTTGGACAGCAACTGGACCACGCAGCCTAGGGCCGCCGTGACCGCGATGGCCAGCGCCGAGGCCATCAGCCATCCTCCGCCGGCCAGCAGCACCAGCGCGCCCACGTAGGCGCCGACGCCGACTAGGGCACCCTGTGTCACCGACAGGATGCCGGAGTAGCCGACCACCACGTTGAGGCCGAGGGCCGCAATGGCGAGGACGTTGAACAGGCTCAGGACCTGCAGCACATACGGGCTCATGGTTCGGCTCCCTTCAGACTTCCATTGCTTCGGTACGGCGTGCAAAGAGGCCGCTCGGGCGGAACAGCATCACAAGGATTAGGATGCCGAACGCCAGCGCGTCCTGCCACTGCCCGCTGATGAAGTACATGCCGACGTCCATGGAGACGCCGAGGATCATCGCGCCGGCCACCCCCCCCGCGATGCTGCCGATGCCTCCGAGCATCGCCGCCACGCTGCCATACAGCAGCGCGACAATGCCCATGTGCGGCACGAGACCGAGGTCCGTTGCGTAGAACGCGCCCGCGACGCTCACCATGACCGATCCCACGGCGAAGACCCAGTAGCGCGTCGTCTGGCTCACCATGCCCAGCGCGTCGGCGAGTTCGGGGTCGCTCGCCAGCGCGCGCACTTTCACGCCGGCGCGCGTGCTCGTCAGCCAGAGGAACAGCAGGACGAGCGCGGCGAGCGAGGTCCCGGCAATGACGAGGCGCAACAAGGGAAACCGGAACTCGCCGGTTCCGACAAAGTTAGTGGAGAACGAGTGGCTCACCCGGAGCAAACCGTCCCCGTACACCGCCGCCAGAAACACCTCGGTGATGAAGAAGGCACTCAGCGACGCGATCATGATGACGAACGCGGGCGCGCGGCCCAGGCGCAGCGGCCGGTACAGCAGCATCTCCAGCGCTATGCCGTACAGCGCTCCCACGCCGCAGACGATGGCGAGCGCCACGCCGATCGGCCATCCCAGGGTCTGGTGCAGCGTATAGAAGAGGTAGCCCGCCAGGCTGAAAGTCGCCCCGTGGGCAAAGTGGAACGTCCGGGTGCTGGAAAAGATCAGGCCGAAGCTGACCGCCAGCAGAACGTAGAACGCGCCGCGCAGCAAGCCGTTTGCAGAAAGCTGCATCAACAATTCCACGGGGTCTTCCAGGCTGCTCGTCGCGGATCTTGAATTTATTGCTTCGCGAGCGGCACGTAGGCGCCGTTGCGGACGATGACGATCTCCTGCGGCTTTCTCACCCAGCCCTGATTGTTGAAATCGATCCGGCCCGCTACGCCCTCGATGGCGTTTGCGCCGCGGACGCCCAGCATGGCGGCGCGAAACGCCTCGGGGCTCGCGTCGGTGGCCTGCGCCGCCGCTTTGGCCACGACGAAGGCCGCATCGTAGAAGTGCGCGGCGTAGATGTCCGGGTCGCTGTTGAAGCGTTTGCGGTAGGCTGCGACGAAGTCCTTGACGCGCGCCGAGGCGTTGCCCGGCGCCCACTCCGGCAGGATCGCGATGAACCCTTCTGCGAGCTTGCCGGCGCTGTTGAGAAGCGTCGAGGTCGCAACCGTGGACAGTCCGACCCACTGCACGTTGAGCCCCACCTCATTGCCTTGCTGGAGAATCGGGCCAGCGAACTCCTGGTGCGTCAGGACCAGCACGACCTTGGGATTCTTGCTCTTGATGCGCCGCAGGTGGCTGCGGAGGTCGAAGTTCTGCAGGCCATGCCCTTCCTTGGCGACGACCTTGCCGCCCAGCTTCGTGAAGGCCGCCTCGAACGCCATCATCGGCCCCACGCCCGTGTCGGTCTCGGTATAGATGATTCCCACCTCCGGCACGTTCAACTTCGTGAAGACGTACTCGGCCATCTGTTCGGCCTGCACGCTTGCATCGTTGATGATGGTGAAGGTGTAGGGACCGGCCGTGCGGATCTTCGGCGACTGGCCGGAGGCGTTGATCAGGATTGTTTTCGTGTCGATGGCGATCGGGGCGAGCGCAAGGACGTGGCCGCTGATGCCCGCCATGACCGCGACGGCGCCGTCCGTGTCCACAAGCTTACGGTAGGCCGTGACCGAGCGTTCGACCACGCTGGCGTTATCCTCGACCTTCAGCATCAGGTGCCGGCCCTTCACCCCGCCCTGCTCGTTGATGACCGCCACGCCGAGCTCGAGCCCGTTGCGCCAATAGATTCCGGCACGGGCGCTCGTCCCGGTGATGGGCAGCACCGCCCCGATGGTCAGCGGTTGGCCCTGCGCGAGGCTCGATGCGGCTGGAAGAACGAGAGATGCGCCCAAGGCGATGGCCAGGGCAAGCTTGCGTGTGGATATTCCCATGACTGTGTCTCCGAACGTTCTTTTGGAATCTCGACCGCCCGATGCGAGCCGGTTCCCATGTACGTACTAACAATATATTGCCAACGTTCGGGTCTGTCAATAGGGAGAGGTTAATCACTCTGAGTAATTTTCGACGCGCATTACTCAAACAAATCGGGTCACATTATTCGCGCACCAACACGCGTGCCTCATCTACCGAGTTGTTGCACCGGAACCGTCAAGACTTTAGGGGCAAAAAAACTAGAACGATCCTTCTACATTTGTGCGACGAGAATGAATAATGGCTCAGCGTTCATATTTCTCTTGACAGCCGTTTTGAGCGCGTACCATACTATCCTAGCGGCGTTAATGGAGATCCTCGACTACGCGGTGCACAATCCCCAATTGCGGACGGGACATCGAGCGGGAGATCTCGCACGATGTTGAGACTTAGGAGACTATTGTGAATAAAATTCTAATTTATCTTGTATCTGGCGCACTGGCTATTACGGGTTTCACGCAAGGAGCGCATGCCGCGGCTTATCCGGAAAAAGCGGTCAGAATCATCGTGCCGCAGACTCCCGGAGGTGGAACCGACATCCTCACGCGCCTGCTCGCGCAAAAGCTGTCCCAGCGCTGGGGTCAAGCAGTTGTCGTCGAAAACAAGCCCGGGGCCGGCGGCATTATCGGATTGGAAGCCGTCGCAAAGTCTCCCAATGACGGTTATACGCTGTTGATGTCCAGCGATGGCCCTCAGGCCATTAACGTCAGTCTTTATAAATCCCTGCCATACGACCCGATAAGAGATTTCACTCCCATTGCCACCGTCGGTTCCGTCTCATTCTTGCTTGCTTCCCGTGCGGATTTACCGGCAAAGGATTTTTCGGAATTCGTCAAGTTATCTCGGATATCGCCGAATTTCACGTTCGGATCCGCTGGCAATGGCTCACTCAATCATTTAATCGGCGAGATGATTAATCAGTCCACCAATATGAAACTCATGCATGTTCCCTATAAAGGCGCAGCCCCCGCCATAACCGATCTCCTTGGCGGACGCTTAACTACTGTTGTCGCCACAGTGCCGTCGATCGCTCCGCAGATCGATAGTGGTGCATTGCGTGCGCTTGCCGTGACCAGCGCGAAGAGGTCGGTGCGCTTGCCTAATGTTCCCACGATTTCCGAATTTGGATATCCAGAGTTTGGCGTGAGTCCTTGGATTGGTCTTTTAGCGCCAGGCAATCTGCCTCAAGCCCTAGTCGACAAGATCAACGCCGATGTGAATGCCCTTCTACAGGAGCCGGAAATGAGGGAAAAAATCCTGGAGCAAGGCATGGAGCCGTTTGTTACTACACCGGAACAGTTTCGATCGCGATTGAAATTGGACATCGAGAAATGGGGCGCCGTCGTAAAGAAGGCGGGCGTGACGGTCAACTGAAGCGAGCATGGTATTGCATTCGGCATTAGCAGCAACGCTGGAGGCGGATCGCGGGTCGGGACGCGCCAGTTTATCGGATGGTTCGCCCGACGACGACACGCGGCCGGAACAGTGACAACGTCACCACCTAGTCAGTTGCAACCTATTACCAACGATCGCATGTTTTGATGACAGCGAATGGAGTTGGTCAGCAAGCCGCCTCAGATTCCCTTGCCGCCTCCCGCGCGCGACATCAACATATTCCGCGTAGACGCAGCTCTCGCACAGTCACGTCTGAGTAGTCAAGAATGGACTTCAAGAGATACTCTGTATGCTCGCCTAAAAGAGGCGCGGGTTCGACCAATTCTGTGGCACCAGACAGCTTTATTGGATTTCCAAGGATACGTACCCGACCGTAAGCGGAATGCTCCATCTCCGTTATCATGTCCCGAGCAGCCACCTGTGGATCGGCGAGAGCTTTGGGTAGGTCATTTACCGGCGCGGCCGGAACACCATGCGCCAGCAGCCTATCTACCCATTCGGCTACGGAGCGTTCCTCGAAGATCGGGTTCAGGATTGCCAGCAAATCCAACTTATGGCGGAAGCGCGCGTCTCGGCTTACAAAGCGCGGGTCACGCCGAAGTTCTGGCCGTTCCAGCGCGTCGCACAACTTCTCCCAAAATTTCTGAGCCATTGGAGTGATGCTCAACCAGCCATCGGAGGCTCGAAAATTCTGGCACGGAACGACATATGGATGAGCAGACAGCGCCTGCCGTTCTGGCACCGCACCGTGATTCAAGAAGTTAGCCGCCAGGTAAGATAGCGTTGCAACCTGGCTGTCCAGAAGCGCGAGGTCAATATGGCGGCCTATACCGGTTGTATTGCGGCCAGCTACGGCGGCAAGTATCCCTACGGCCGCAAAAATGCCGCCCATGTGATCGACGACGGATACACCGGTCTTTGCCGGTGGCTGATCTGGCTCACCGGTTAGACTCATTGTCCCCGACATGGCCTGCATTAGATAGTCGTAACCAGGTCGCTCGGAATATGGACCCGTCTGACCATACCCTGAAATGGAGCAGCAAATGATTCGCGGATTAAGATGCTGAAGGCGCGCGTAGTCCACCTTGAGCTTGGTGGTCACTCCGGGCCGGAAATTGTCGACCACCACGTCGGCCTTGCGCACTAGGGCGTCAAAGATTCCCAAACCTTCCTCTGTCTTCAGATTTAGAGTCAGGCTCTTTTTGTTACGATTCAGACTCAAATAATAGGTCGATTGACCACGGATCTGAAACGGAGGGACGCTGCGGGCATCGTCAGGATGGGCCGGATCTTCTATTTTTATCACTTCGGCACCGAGATCGCCCAGAATCATAGTGCAGAAGGGCCCTGACAAGAAATGCGTTAAGTCGAGCACCCTGAGCCCAGCCAATGGTGGAGTCATGAGCCCGCCTCTTTAGGTCGCGCAAGGTGACGCACTCGCTCAACTACGTCGCCAAGTGACGTACCGGGGACGAAGACTTCCGCTACACCGAGGGCGCGCAACTCGTCAATTTCATCGTCACTCGCAATAGTTCCACCGACGACAACAGTGATCTCGGCGGCACCTTGCTCCGCGAGCGCCTCGAACAGTTTTCTTGTAAGCGGGATATGCGCTCCAGAAAGTACGCTCAGACCAATGATATCCACGTCCTCTTGAATCGCTGCTGCGACAATCTGCGGTATTGTCTGCCGTAGCCCTGTGTAAATTACTTCCATTCCGGCGTCTCGTAATGCCATGGCGACTACTTTCGCTCCGCGATCATGACCATCCAGCCCCGGCTTAGCCACCAATACTCGCAATGGGCGCTTGCGCAGATCAACGTCGCTGGAACTCATAGAGAGACCACCTCCCGGTACTCCCCGAACGTTTCTTTTAAAGCACGTGTCGTCTCGCCGATGGATGCGCCAACCTGGACGGCTTGGATCAAGAGCGGAATAAGGTTTTCACTCGTTCTCGCCATCTGCGTCAACCGTTGAAGACTCTCCGTCACATCTCGCTCATTGCGCTCCCGCCGATTCTCCCGAAGGCGCTCGGTCTGCCGTTCCTGCACCCTTGGATCGGGACGCTGTATGCGTATTGCGGCGGGCGATGCTCCCTCGGTGAAACGGTTGGAGCCGACGACTACCTGTTGGCCTGACGAAATCAGTTTCTCTTCCTCGTAAGCGCGATTCGCGATTTCCCTCTGTACCACTCCTTGCTCTATTAGTGCGAGCATACCCCCTCGAGCTTCAATTTGTTCCAACCTCTCCCAGACACGATCGACGATCTGATCCGTGATCGACTCCACGTAATATGATCCCGCCAGAGGATCGATCGCTTCATTCATTCCAAGCTCGTGCATTAAAATCTGCTGAGTATGGATTGAGATTTGCACCGACTCTTCGCTCGGCAACTCGTAAACTTCATCGTATCCGGCCAGACTCAGTGCCTGAACGCCGCCCAGCACGCTGGCCATTCCCATCACTCCGACCCGGAAGATATTGTTGAGGGGAAATTCGCGTGTTAAAGCTCGACATAGGACGCCGGAGAAGACGCGATAGGCAGAGGAACGCGGGTCGGCGGCGTGGAACTTCTCCTTCGTCAGTCGAGCCCAGATCCTGCGGGCCGCGCGAAGCTTCGCGATTTCGATGAAAAAGTCTGGACCGATCAATGTGGCGAAGCTGAGCCTGGGGGCGAATTCGTCGATACTAAGCCCCCTAGCGAGCACGCTTGTCGTATAAGCTACCGCATTGCCAAAGGTATAAGTGAGCTCCTGCACGACATCAGCTCCCGCCTCCTTCATGTGAGCACCGGTGATGCTAATCGGATTGAAGCGGGGCAGGTGACGGCTGCAAAACTCGATCACGTCCGTAGTGAGGCGCAGCGATGGTTCGATGGGAAAAATCCACGTGCCCCGCGCAATGAACTCCTTGAGGGAGTCGTTCTGAAGAGTCCCGCCGAGCCGCTCCCGTGCAATGCCTCTGCGGTCGGCAAGGGCCACAAGCATCGCGAGGAGAACCGGTGCAGTAGAGTTGATTGTGAACGACACAGTCACCCGCTCAAGCGGAATGCCGTCGAACAACAACTCTAGATCGCTCAACGTATCGATCGCTACCCCGACTCGACCAACTTCATCGCTAGCCTCTGGTTCGTCTGAATCGAGACCAATCTGCGTTGGCAGGTCGAACGCGACCGACAGTCCTGTTTGACCCCGGTCAAGCAAATATCGATAGCGTGCGTTAGTGTCCTCGGCTGTGCCATAGCCGGAATACTGCCGAATCGTCCAGGGTCTACCGCTGTACATGGACGAATGGACACCTCTTGTATACGGGAATTCACCCGGCCAGCCAATATTCTGCTCGAAATCCTCCTCTTGGCGATCGAGAGGAGTATACAGGCTCTTCAGATTCAGACCTTGTCGGAATCTAGACGCTGTCTCATCCTCAGATGCCTGCGTTTGCCAAGCCGCGTGTGAGGCACGGAGCTTATCCAGGTCCATCGTAGGATCCTCCCTCTTTCGATTCCGTTTCCCGAGACGCAGAGGCATCACGGGCCATGGCTGTAGCACACCGTTTCTATTCGGCGCCGGGTGACCGCGCGGCGCACGTTCGAAATTTCAGCGGGTTCACTCACCGGCAAACTTTGGCGTGCGCTTCTCGAGAAACGCGCGCTTGCCTTCTACCGCGTCTCTGCTTGCTCGAACTTTGTCCACAAGTAACTGCAGGCTGCTGAGATGTTCGCCCTCGGCACTTCGGCTAAGCTCCCGGACAATCGCCTTCGTGGCCGCCAGTGCAAGTGGTGCGCTATTGGCGATCAAGCGCGCGACCTTGCGAGTTTCTTCAAGTAGATTCTCCGGAGCTACCACGCGCTGAACCATTCCTAGCTGCAAAGCCCTATCCACGTCGATACTCTGACCAGTCAATAGAAGCTCCTGAACGCCAGAGCGCCCCATTGTTCTTAGAAGCCGCTGCATCCCTGGTAGCGGGTACACATTACCCAGCCGCGCAGGCGGGATTGCGAAGCGCGCATTCCGAGCAGCAATCCTGAGATCACAAGCAAGAGCCAGGTCGCACGCGAATCCAACGCAATGACCCTCGATCATTGCGATTACCGGCTTGGGGCACCCCTCGATACTCTCTATCGAAGAGTCCATCATTTTTTCCGGCTCGAATTCCTCATCACCCTCAGGGATGGACGCGATGTCGTATCCGGCCGAGAACGCACGGCCGCCTTCGCCGCGCAAAATCACCACTCTAATGTCCGTCGATCTGCCCGCGTCTGTCAGTACCGCGCCAAGCTCACACAACATCGTCGGCGTTAGCGCGTTAGCAGCATCTGGACGAGATAGCACAACCGTTAGCAGCGCGTCCGTCCGTTCAGTGCGAATCATCTAGCGCGTCTCGAGATTGTTAGGCATTCCCGCTGTCCCGAACGGCCATTCGTGCCACCTGCGCCGCCGCCTCCAGAGCAGAACGATCAGGATAGTTGCCTGTCGGCACCTCCTCGATACCAGCGACGGCAGCGAGTGCTCCAGTGCGCTTGCCCATTCATTTCTCCTTTCACTTCGTTTTGCTAAAGTCGAAATAAAGGACATCCCCTTGCAGAGGTCGTCGGACGGATTCCGTGAGACCGCATGGATCTCCAAAGAGAGTGCGGGCTCCCCGAATTTATCACGAGACTCGGATTGACGCAGCGAATGCAAGAGCATCTCTTCCTTAACGCTGAAATAGTATGGTACGCATTCTAAACGGTTGTCAACGCGCGACTGCCCCCTGCAAACGGAGTCCGTCGCGCCGCACACGCCGTCAGCCATTTCCACCGCCAAGATAGTGATGGATAAGGTCACGGTGGTGAAGGAGTTCGGCGCGCGTTCCGGACAGCGCGATCTTGCCGTTGACGACGACATGGGCCCGATCGCAGAAATCGATCGCCATCGTGGCGTTCTGCTCGACAAGCAAGATCGTCAGGCCGCGCTCTCTGAGCTGGCGGAGAGTGGCATAGATATCGCGAATGATCAATTGCGCGAGGCCAAGCGACGGCTCGTCCAGCATGAGCACGCGCGGCCGTCCAAGCAACGCGCGGCCGATTGCAAGCATCTGCTGTTGGCCCCCCGAAAGGTAACCTGCCGGCAGAACGCGCCTTTCGTGCAGAATCGGGAACAAATCATAGATACGTCGGAAAGCACCTTCCTCAACTTCATTCGAACCGAGATTGTCATATGCGACCTTCAGGTTTTCCCATACGGTCATTTCGGCAAAGATGTCTCGCGTTTCCGGTACGTGCAACAGGCCACGCGCGGAAATTCGGTCCGCTTCCAAGTTGAGCACGTCCTCGTCGTCGAGAAGCACCCGCCCCCCACGCGCACGCAATAGGCCCGAGACAGCCCGGAGCAATGTGCTCTTACCGGCACCGTTGGGGCCGACTACGGCGATCGCGTGACCTGCGGGGACGTCGAGCGAGAAATCCTGGAGCACGGGCACCCGCCCGTAGCCAACCGTCAGCCGGTCGATGCGCAGAGCGCTTGGACGAGCGTAACTAGAGTTCGCAGCGGCCGACATTCACGCGCTTCCAAGATACGAGCTGATGACCGCCGGGTCCTTCTGTATTTCCGCCGGCGTGCCTTCGGCGATCTTCCGGCCGAAGTCCAGCACTACGACCTTATCCGATACATTCATCACCAGCGACATGTCGTGCTCGATCAAGAGCACGGTAACGCCCTGCTCACGGATTACGGCGACATCGCCGCGCAATTGGTCCGACTCGGCTTGGTTCATGCCGGCGGCAGGCTCATCCAGAAGCACCAACCGGGGATCGGCGCACAACGCTCGCGCAATTTCGACCCTGCGTTGCATGCCATAAGGAAGGTCGGTGGCCACTTCCTCTGCGACCGAACTGAGGCCCATCAGTTCAAGCACTTCGTCGGTGCGTCTGCGTCCGGTGGAGTCGCCCCATCGCGGAAGGGTCAGCGCGGATAACAGCCGGTTTTGCATTGCGCGGCTGAATCGTCCGACGACGAGATTGTCCCGCACCGTCATTTCCTGGAACAGATGGACGGTCTGAAACGTGCGGCGAATGCCCAGATTGGCCACACGGTCGGGACGCGTAGACGACACGACCGTCCCCTCGAAGTCGATGCAGCCGGCGCTCGGTGGCACGACCGCGGTGATCACATTGATCAACGTCGTCTTGCCCGCCCCGTTCGGGCCAATCAACGCGGTAATCGACCCCTTCTCGACGTCGAATGTCACCTCGTCCAGTGCACGAATGCCGGCAAACTCGCGCGTGACACTGCAGACGCGCAGCATCATCGCACTCGTCCGGTTGAACCGGAGGCGATGCCCGCGCCGGCGCGCGGAGCGGAATCGCGCGCCATTTGCGAAGCGGCGACGGCGTTGTCGCTTGCCATCCCCCGCCCGCGACGACACCACCGCGAGAAACGGTTGGCAGGTATCAATCCTCCCGGCATCCATGCCAGCATTATCATCACAACGACGCCGTAAAGGGCCGGCGCCCACCGCTCGAGTGCTGTCACGTACTGCGGTAGCAGAGTCAAGATGCCGGAACCGATTAGGACGCCAAGCGGCGTCAGTCCACCGGTAACCAGGAACATCAGGATATCGACGGTCCGGTGAAACGCGAAATTTGCCGGTGCAATGAACGAATAGAAATGCGCGAAACAGGCGCCGGCGAGCCCGGCGATCGCGCCACCGATCCCCAGTGACATGAGTTGTATGTAAGCGACGTTGATGCCGTTGCAGGATGCCACCGTGGGGTCGGAACCGACGGCTTTCATGGCCTTGCCGAGACGCGAGTGATACAGCCAGCCCGAGATAAGCAGCGTCGCGAGCGCCAACAACACCAGCCAGCGGGCCTCAAGGTAGGGCATGCCGGTGTATCCCATTACGCCGCCGGTTGGCTCGAAATGAGAGAAGAAAAGCGTGATCAGCTCGGCAGCTGCGAGCGTCGCGATGGCTAGATAGATGCCACGAATGCGCAATGCGAGCAGTCCGAACGGCAGCGTCGCGACTGCACCAAGCGCTGTACCCGCCGCGATCGCGACTGGAATCGGCACGCCAAGAGCATGGGTAAGATAGGCTGATGAATACGCACCGACGGCCATAAACCCCGGGAGACCGAGCGACCAGACGCCGGCGAGAAAAGGAAACAGCAGACTCAATGTCAACAGCGCATTGATCGAGAGCAAGGCTTGAACGGGCTCGGCAAGCAGCACATTCATCAGACTTCCCGCCTCGAGGTCCGCATGCCAAAAATACCTTCCGGCTTGAACAGGAACGTTGCGATCAGCAGCAGCCAAACGAACGCTTCCGACCAGCCAGGCGGTGCGTAGGCCTGAAACAGAACCTCGAAGATGCCAAGCAGCACTCCTGCGACCATTGCCCCACGCAGGTCGCCAAGCCCGCCAATGACCACGACCGCCAGCGCCTTGATGGCGTAAGTGTCACCCATGTAGGCGCTGATGGCACCGAAGCGTTCGGCGACCATCATGCCTGCGAGACCAGCCAGGGCCGATGAAACCAGAAACGTCAGCTGGACGTGCTTGCGCACCGATACACCGAGCAGCGATGCCGCGGACTCGTTCTGCGCCAGCGCTCGGAGGTTGCGGCCCAGCCGGGTGCGATTGATGACCACAAGGAGCCCGATCATCAGAGCCGTAGCCATGACGAGATTCAAGGCTTGCACGCCCGAAAGGATGAGCCCGCCCAATTCGAGGTCCGGCAGCGATAGGCCAGTACCGAATGGAATCTTCATGGAGCCGAATGCGTTGACGACGATCACCTGCAACACAACGCCAAACGATAGGCTCGAGACGAATCCCCCGAGCGCGTGATGACGCGGAATAGGACGGAAGGCCAGGTGGTACAGCAGCACGCCGAGTAGAGCCGATACGCTCATTCCGGCAATGAGGGCGACCGGCGACGGGATTCCGTTCTTGATCGCAAGGAACGCGACGAATGGAGCGGCCATGAAGAGGTAAGCATGTGCGAGATTCAGCATCCGAAGCACGCCGAAGACCAACGTGTAACCGACGCCGATCAATGCGTACACGCTGCCCAGCATCAGGCCGTTGATGATTTGCTGTCCCAGCATGGCGCTTCGTACCGGTTCGTGGCTGCGGCCGCTAGAGCTTGGCCCAGCGACCGCCACTCGCACGGTAGACGAGCGTCGGCTTTACAGCATCACCATCTTGATTGATCGACAGCTGATTGCCGAGGCCGGCGTACGATTTCAGTCCGGCTAGATGAGCGCGCACCTTTTCGCGAATTTCCTTTGGCGCCGATTGCGGCGTTGCTTTTGCCTGACGCAGGGCATCGGCAACTATGTACATTGACTCGTAAGCGCCCGCGTCAATGTAGGTGGGTGTGCTGTATTGGCTCGGCATCTCCTTCTCGGCGCGCGCCTTGAACGTTTGCACGAACTGGCGCACCTTGGGATCCGCGGCATTGGGATCGAACGGCTGGCCGGCCCACAGGTCGATGCCGCCGGCGGCCTCGGCTACCGTTTCGGTGAGGTAGCCCAGCCCAGCGAACATCGGCACGACCAACTTCTGTCGATTTGCCTCGCGCAGAAAGCCCTTGCCCTGCTCGAATAACAGGCCCAACAGAACAATGTCGGGGTTCATCGCCTTGATGCGGGTGACAAACACGCTGAAATCGGCCACGTCGTTCGGGATCTCGATCAGCGCATCCTTGTTGACCAAGGTGAAACCGTTTTTCTCAAGCGCTGGCGGCGCTACCGTCTTGACCAGGAAGCTATTGTAGGCATCCTTCGGATCGACAACGGCGACGACGTTCTTCGCCTGCGGATAGCGTTTGCGCAAGTTCGCGACCAGCTCGTCGATGATAAACTGGTCGATGGCCGCATTGCGGAAAGTCCACGGGCGATTCTGTGCCGTTAACCCGGGCGCGCCGGATCCTGTGGAGATCGCCACCAAGCCAGCGCGATTGGCGGCCGGGAAGGCGGTGCGGCATTGCGAGCTCTGTATGGGGCCGAGCATCGCGAACACGCCAGCGTTGTCGAGATTGCGGGTCGCGATGACTGCCTGCTCCGGGCTCGACCTGTTGTCTTCGATGACCAGTTCCAGCTTATGGCCATTGACCCCTTGCGCCGAATTGATCTCCTCGAGCGCGATCTGCGCGGCCATCAACATATGTACACCGTAGCTGGCGCCGGAACCCGTGCGCTCAAGGTTGACCCCGATCTTCAGCGTCTGCTGTGCAAGCGCGGGAGGACCTGCCAGATAAAGCATTGACGCGCATGCGGCCACGATCCATTGACGTCTCGTATTCATTTCTGATCTCCTCTTAAAGAAGGCACTGCGTGCCGGAATTGCAGGCCGGATAGGTCCGGCCTGTGCCTTTCGATTAGCTCTTGGCCAAGCCGAGCATGTTCGCGATGTTGTTGCGTTGGATGTTCGACGAGCCGCCGGCAATGGGCAGAATGAGCATGTCGCGCACATTCCTTTCGATATCGAACTCCTTGGTCAATCCGTAGGCGCCGATGATCGTTTGACATTCAAGGACGATCGCTTTGCCGCGTTCGCAAACAAAAAGCTTGGCCATTGCGCTTTCCACAGAACACGATTCGCCCCGGTCCACGCGGGCCGCGGCGTCGTAGAGCATCAGGCGACATGCGCGAAGGTCCGTCTTCATGTTCGACAGTGAATGCCGGATTGCCTGAAAGCCGCTGATCTTCTTACCGAACTGCACGCGCTCCTGACTATACGTCCAAGCGTCGGCTACCGCTGCTTCGGCGATCCCCAGGGCCATCGCGGTGACTTCCAGCCGCTCGACGTTAAGTACCGGGCCCATGAGCATGGGCCAGCCCTGGTTCCACCCCGCGTCGCCGCCGATGACGTTGTCTGACGGAATGACAACGTCGTCCAGCGTCACGTCCGCGGTGGGTGCGCCTTTCATGCCAATGGAATCCGTCACAGTAATCGTGACACCTCGAGTCTTGGTCGGTACCAACACGATCGACAGGTTTTTGAATCGCCGCTCCTGCGCGTCCGTGCGGGCGAGGCAGTAGATATAATCGGCGATATTGGCGCCCGTGCAAAAGCGCTTGGTGCCGTTAATCACGATCTGGTCGCCGTCGCGTCGCGCCGTTGCCTTTACGCTGGCGAGATCGGCTCCGACGTCGGGCTCGGTGAGACCAAGGGCAAAAAGAACGTCTCCCTTGGCGATCCTTGGCAAGAGCTCGGACTTTTGCTCCGCTGTGCCGCTCTCCCCGATGTTCATCCCGGCGTAGCAGGCGCACATGATGTACGGCACCGCAACAGCGAGGGAGCGCTTGGCCAGTTCCTCGATCGTTGCCATGGTCGCGACAATGTTCGGTCCACTGCCGCCGAACTGTGCCGGAACGGTCAGCCCAGTGACACCAAGCCCGCTCAGCTTGCGAAATACGTCCCTCGGAAAGATGTCTTCTCGATCCCATTTCCTGGCGAGTTCGCGCGACATCTCGCGCTCGACGAACCGACGCAGCGATTCGCGCAACATTTCGACTTCGTCAGATTCCGTGGCACCCATTTGAGCTTTTCCTTTACCCGCGTTTATGCGTTGCATGCAACTATAGCTTGGATCGGTCGCCGACGCCTTGTCATTCACGTCGTCCTGACCGAAGAATCGCTTCTCTGAAGAGCGCGCCGGCCGCTTCGTGCACACTTGATTGGCCGTTGTAGACGGATTCGGCAAGCCGGAACGTCGTGCCATCCTCGACTGCGCTTCGCATGGGACCCACGGCGAAGCTCGCGGTCACACGGCTCACGAGCTCCGAGACGAGGGCTTCGAGGCGGCGATTGCGCATGCCCTCGCGGGCAAGCGCGCTCCATGCGTCGTCGATCGCCATGCGGACTTCTCGGATTCCGTTCTCACCGTGGGTCGCGATCGCACTCACGACCTTTACGGATCGGGTTCCATCCTGCCTGCGCGCAACCTGTTCGAGCTCTTGTATCAGCGCCGCCGCGCCGGGAAGGTCCGACTTGTTGACAACGATGACATCCACCATCTCGATGAGACCCGCCTTGGCCGCCTGGATGTAATCTCCCCATGCCGGAGCGAGGACGAGCACGCGCACATCGCAGCATTCGACGACGCCGAGCTCAACCTGGCCAACGCCAACGGTCTCGATGAGTACGGGATCGTAAGAGGCAGATGCGAGCAGTCGGCAGCTATCCTGAACCGCGGGCCCGAGACCGTCCTTGCGGCCTCGGCTTCCCATGCTGCGGATAAACACACCTTCGTCGGCGGCATGGCGGTTCATCCGTACTCGGTCGCCGAGCAAGGCACCACCGGTTAACGGACTGCTCGGGTCCACGGCGATCACGGCCACGCGCGCCGACGATAGCCGATACAACGCCACCAGCGCGTCGACGAGAGTGCTCTTGCCTGCACCAGGGACGCCTGTGATCCCGATAACGCGCGAGACTCCATGAACTGCGGCAGTCGCACTGCTTGCAGCGGTGTCGCCGCGTTCGAGTCCGCTGATGAGCCGTGCGATCTGCACCCGGCTCAATGTCCGCGGGTCCGCGCTCACGAAACAGTCCGCATCACGGCCCCGAATCGAGAAATCCGCACCAGGTTCAGCGCTGCGTATATTGCGAGATCACCTGCGGCATGGTCATGCCCGCTGTACCGCTGAGCGTTTGGCCACAGCATTGCGAATGAAATCGACAATCGAGTCCAACGTGCTTCCTTGGCCGAACACACCATCGACCCCTAGTTGCAGCAAGACGTGCTTGTCTTTGTCGGGAACAAGTCCGCCGATGATCACGACCGGGTCGAGATCGCGTTCGCGCAACTTCGTCAGCAGTTCGGGAACGTAGACCATGTACTCGCCCGAGACGTTGCTGATCGCGACGACATCGACATCCTCAGTGGTGGCCGCGCCGACGACGGTGTCAGCGGTCTGGAACGGGCCCAGGTAGATCACTTCCATTCCAGCTTCGCGCAACCCGCGAGCCACGAACTTCACGCCTATGTCATGCATGTCCAAACCAAACTTGCCGAGCACGACGCGGATCGGTGTCTTATTCATGCGATCTTTCCATTAGAGGGTGGATCCGGCGACGATCGCGCCGACCGGGTCGTACTGCAATCCGTAAGCCTGCCGTATCTCGCCCAGTACCTCTCCCAGGGTTGCGCCCGCTTCGACGGCGTCCTTGATCGGCAGAATGAGGTTTTCGGACGGCGCTTCTACGCGAGATTTGAGCGCGCTCAACGCCGAGCGCACGGCAACCGCGTCGCGCCGGGAACGGAATCTTTCGACGATTTCCACCTGCTCCTTGCAAGGTTGTGGATGCTCGCCGCGGAATGACAGCAGGGTATCTTGCTCAGGTGAAATCTGATGGCAATTGACGCCGACTACCGGTCTTTCACCTGATTCGATGCTCGTCTGCAGCGCCCATTGCCTTTCATCCATGAGCCGTCGCAACCAGCCCGCCTTGGCGGCCGCCACCATGCCCCCTAGACCGGCGATTTCGTCCATTACCGCCAGCGTGCGACGCTCGACTTCATCGGTGAGTTCCTCGACATACCAGGAGCCTCCAAGGGGATCGACGACATTGGCCACGCCGGATTCCAGCGCCAGTATTTGCTGCGTCCGCAACGCGACCATTCCGGCCTGTTCGGAAGGCAAGTCCACCGGCTCGTCGAAGGCGGACAAATCGAGCCCTTGGCAGCCGCCCAGGATGGCTGCCATCGCCTCCACGGTTCCGCGAACGACATTGTTTATAGGCTGCTGAGCAAACAACGACGATCCGGCCGTGTGCACCGCCAGGGTCAGCCGACAGGTACGCTCATCCTTCGCCCCAAAGTGCTCGCGCATCATGCGAGACCAGATGCGCCGGGCAGCGCGGAACTTGGCGACTTCCTCGAATAGATCGATATGTGCAGCGCAGATCAAGAGGATGCCAGGCCCGATCTGATCGATCGTCAGCCCGCGCTTAAGTGTTTCCTCGATGTAGGCCTGCGCCATCGAGATCGCCACGCCGATTTCCTCGGCGGCATTCAGTCCGCTCTCCCTCAGGTCGTATGCATTCACCGTCGTGGGATGGAATCCCGGCACATGGCGGGCGCAATGCTCCATCGTGTCTGCGCAGAGCCGCATCCCGAGTTCCAACGGCGTGCCTGCATCGTAGCACGTGTGCGTGGCCTGAAGCGGATCGTTCTGAAACGAGCCGCGCAACGCGCTCCAGGGCACGCCACGCCGTTCGGCCACCGCCAGTAACTGTCCCAGCAGCACGGGAACACTTACCCCGGGAACAGAAAAGGAAGCGGTGATGCTGCGAAGGTCGATCCCTTCGAGCATTCGGTCCATGTCGTCCACCGTGCACAACGGCACGCCTTGCGTGCCAGCGGACCGCGCGCCAAGTGGATGATCGCTGTCAAGACCAAGCTGCGTCGGCGTGTCCGGGACAATGGCAAGTCCGGTCTGACCGTTGGCGATCAGATACCGCAGCCGCTGATTCGTCGCGGCCGCCGTGTCCAAGCCCGCCAGTTGGCGTGTGATCCAAAGCCGCTTCCGGTACATCTCCGGATGTCCCGCCCGGGTGAACGGCATGACCCCGGGATCACCGAGCTTGGATTCATAGTTGCTGTCGGGAGTCGATGGGCCGTAAAACGGTTTGAGCGGGATGCCCGACCATGTGACGTCCGATGCAGAATTCCTCTCAGACATGAGGGCATCCCAAGAACGCACATCGACTTGCGCGCCGATTCTTTAGTGAACCGGATGCACGTCCCACGGGGAAGTCTTCCCATCCGGTGTTCATGATGTTTTTTTGAACGCATGAATCAGGCTGCCTTCCCGTTCGACAAAGGTCACGTTGACCCGATCACCGATTTCGAGCCCATTTTCCCAGTCAATGATGTTGGTGAGCATGCGAACGCCTTCATCGAGTTCAACAATGGCGATGGCATAGGGTAAAGCATTGATAAACGCCGTTGGGGGATTGGCGCGCGTAATCGTAAATGAGTGGACCGTACCCGTGCCTTTGGCATCGCGCCACTCGTAATCTTCGGACCAACAGTGCGGACACGCGGAGCGCGGGTAGAAGTGATAATTGCCGCAGGATTTACACCACGGAAGCAGCAGCTTCCGTTGCCGCAAGCCTTCCTCGAACACTGTTCCAATCGCCATCATTATCTGACCTCCCGGCTGAGTACCATGACCTGCGCGTCCATGTACGAACCACCTACGCCGGTTTCAACCGCGATCTTCGCATTGGGGACTTGACGTTGCCCGGCTTTGCCCATCAACTGTCGAGCCGCTTCAACCAGGACCGCAACGCCGCCCCCGGCGCCGGTATGGCCTTGTGAGAGCATGCCGCCGTTTGTTGTCATCGGCAGTTTTCCGCCCGGCCAGGTATGACCGGCAGCTACGAATGCTCCGGCCTCGCCACGCGGTACCAGCCCAAGTTCTTCCAGAACGCAGAGATTGACCACCGGATATGAGTCGTAGATCTCAGCTATGTCGATGTCGCTTGGCCCAACGCCGGCCATTGCGTAGGCATCGCGGGCCGCGTCGGCGTAGCCAAAGTGAACCATATCCTTTTCCTGCGACAGAGCGTAGTGCGTAAATCGCCCACCGACACCGAGAAGATAGACCGGGGTGGCGGTAACGTCGGGAGCCCGCTCGGCCGACGTTACGACAAAAGCCGATGCACCGTCAGCCAGGACATTGGATTCCATGGCGTGCAGCGGCTCGGACAACATCTTTGAGGCCAGCACATCTTCGACGGTCAATGGCTTGCGGAACATGGCGTTGGGATTGAGCTGTGCCCACTTTCGTTGCGACACGCACACGGCCGCCAATTGCTCGGCGGTGGTGCCAGTCTCATACATGTAGCGGCGAGTCATCAAGGCCGCGATCGAACTGAAGTGCTGACCAAAAGGGCGTTCCCACACAGTTGGAATTCCCAATGTTGAAAACACATCGATGGCGGCATCAATTGGCAGGCCGGTCGCCAGTTGGTCAGCATGAACGCAAAGTACGTTCTTTGCTAGACCGGAACTTACCATCGCCGCGGCTACCTTCAACAGTGAGCTACCGCTGGCGCCACCGGCCATCACTTGAAGATTGGAATGGACGGTCCCCGAGAGGCCGAGTTCTTCGACCAAGCGGCCGAAAATCAGGTCGCTATTGAAGTCCCGACTGAAAATCGCGCCGGTTGGAATGACGACATCGATGTCACGCTTGTCGATTCCGCTGTCGCGAACTGCCATTCGCGCGACTTGCGCGGCAGCCTCCAGCGCGCTGCGCTCGGGGTACTTTCCCGTCGGAACCTCCCCAATGCCCACGACCGCGGCTATCGCACCGCCGCTCTTGCTCTTGCCCACATTGGTCTCCTGTCGATCCGTATAGCCTAATTTCGCCGTTTTGAGCACATCGCCGAAGCCAACGGCCGCTGTCTCACGCTCGCCTGTGCGTGGCCAACGTTGCTAATGCACACGCCAGCGACCGCGGTACCGCCTCCGGCCGCACTGCCATATTGTGACTGACGGTGCCTCAGAGATCATCATTATGATGACCACCCTCATCGAGCGTGTCAAGAAAAAAATGAATCACGAGCCATGAATCATCTATACTACACTTGCAACAGTGCGCATAGGACTTGCACCCCCTCCCGCACTCGAACCCAATCGTGCAAACCTATAAGTAAACAGGAGGCTTCATGGGAATCCTTGCGAACATAAGGGCAATTGTTACGACGATGGGTTTGGCCGTATTGGCTTTGACGGCGCACGCGCAATCTTGGCCGAGCAGGCCAATCAAGATGATCGTCCCGTCGCAGGCCGGAGGAATTCTCGACAGGGTTCACAGGGCCATCGCGGCGCAGATGTCCGAAAGCCTCGGCCAGCCGATTATCGTCGATAACCGGCCAGGCGCGGGAGGAATGATTGGAACCGGCGCCGTGGCGAAGGCGGAGCCAGATGGCTACACTATCGGAGTCATTGCGACGGGCCATTCGATTCACCCGGCCATTATCGCGAAGATGCCTTACCACCCGACCAAGGATTTCTCCATGGTCTCCCACACCTTGAACCTCACCGCGATTCTTGTTGCTCAGCCATCCTTCGCGGCCAACAACATCAAGGAGCTGATCGAGCTTGCCAAGGCCAAGCCAGGTTCGGTAACTTATGGCTCGGCCGGGGTGGGCCAATCAAATCATCTCTCGGGCGTCATGTTCGGGCAGCTGGCAGGCATCGATTTGGTTCATGTGCCCTATCAGGGAAACGCGCCTGCTTTGACTGGCCTCCTTGGCGGCAGTATTTCCATGGTGTTCCTCGATATGCCATCGGCCAAACCGCAGATCGCGGCCGGAAAGCTGAAGGCGCTTGCGGTCACCGGTCAAAGGCGCTCCCAGGCCGCGCCCGAAGTCCCACTAGTTCGGGAGACGATCCCCGGCTTCGATGGAAACTCCTGGCAAGGTATCGTCGCACCCGCGGGCACGCCGCCGGAGATCGTGCAACGGCTCTCGGCGGAAGTCGCGAAGGCCGTGCAGTTCAAGAATCTGCGCGACCAGTATCTTCCCAACGGCGTTGAATTCGTGGGTTCCACGCCGGAGCAGTTTACCGCGTTGGTCAAAGCCGAAATTGAGCGCTGGAAGACGGTGGCGAACGCTGCAGGCATAAAGGCCGAGTAGTGAGCGAGTCCAAGATCGCCGGCATCATGCGTGCTACCTCGGTGGCAATGGTCGGCGCTTCGAACGATCCCGCTAAAGTGACCGGCCGCCCGCTGGCATACATGCTGAAGCTTGGTTTCTCGGGCCGGCTGTTCCCGGTAAACCCTTCGCGAACCGAAGTACAAGGTCTGCCATGTGCTCGCTCGCTGCGCGACATCGGCGAGTTGGTGGATCTGGCGTTAATCGCGACCCCTGCGCATACGGTCGAAGGCGTGTTGATCGAGGGAATTGAAGCTGGCATTCGCAGCTTTGTCGTGTTTTCGTCCGGATTCGCTGAACTTGATGACGAAGGCCGGAAGCTTCAGCTGAGACTGAGCGAAATTGCCAAGCGGCACGACATTGCCATTGTCGGTCCGAACTGTCTTGGTGTCGCCAACAGCGCCACAGGCTTGATGGCATCGTTTAACACCGCCATGGAGTTGAACGGGATTGTACGCGGATCCTTCGCCTTCGTGAGCCAAAGCGGCGCCCTCGGCTCGTATTGGCTCGACATGGTGCTTAGCTCCGGCATCGGGTTCAGCCACTGGATCACTACTGGCAACGAGTGCGACGTCGAAGTCGGCGGCGTGCTCGAGTTTCTTGCAGAAGATCCCGACACCCGCGTCATCGGCATGTATATCGAGGACGTTCGCGACGGGAGCGCCTTGCGCAGAGGTATGTTGCGGGCCGCACGGGCTGGCAAGCCGGTCCTGATCGTAAAGTCCGGACGCTCGGCGAGCGGCGCGGCCGCCGCAGCGTCGCACACCGGCGCGCTCGCGGGCGATGACACCCTGTTCGATGCTTGCTTCGCCCAGTATGGTGCCGCCCGCGTCGAATCCATCACCGCCATGATCGAGGCGGCACGCCTCTACGAGTGGAATGCCGTGCCTCGCAACCGGAAGCTTGGCGTAATGTCCGTATCGGGCGGTGCTGGCGTCCTGATCGCAGATGCAGCCGACGCTGCCGGGCTGGCGGTAGAGCCCTACTCGCCGGAGACCCAGGCCGCACTCGCTCCGCTGCTGCCGGCCTTTTCGAAGCCGCAGAACCCATTGGATCTCACCGCGAGCATTGTCCAGAACGCAAGTCTGCTGGCGGGCACGCTGAAGGCTATCGGCGAAGATCCGTCGGTGGGCGTGCGCGTGCTGTCGATCGGGCTGCTGCACAGCATCGCCAAGTCCGTGGCAGAGGCGCTAGTCGCCGAACGCGCCACCTCCGAAGTTCCTATCGTCGTCATCTGGGTAGGTGCGAGCCGCAGCGTGGTCGAACAACTGGAGACTGCCCGGATCCCCGTATTCACCGACATCCCGCCGGCGATCGCCGCGATCGGCACGGTGTGCAGGATCGAGGGGGCCCGCGCCGCTGCTCGTGAGGCCCCCTGGCCCGCGAAGACTGCTGCGCAGTCGCCAGCAACGTGCGAGTTGAGCGAGGCGGAGACAAAGGCCGTATTGCGCCGCTGGAGCGGCGTGCAGGTACCGGAAGGGGTTCTTGTCAGGCGCGACGATGTGGGCGTGGCAAGGATCGCGCACCTGCAGCCGCCGCTGGTTGCAAAGATCCAGGCTGCCGCCATGAAGCACAAGAGCGAGCACGGCGGCGTCGTCCTGAAGCTGCAGTCCCATGCGGCTGCGGTTGAGGCTTGCCAGCGCCTGTTCGGCATCGCGGACGCCGCCGGAATCGAGGTCGAGGGGGTGCTCGTGGAGCGCATGGTCCCGTTCGACTTCGAACTGTTCGTGGGTCTCCGGCGGGATCCGATTTTCGGCCCGGTGCTGGTGGCTGGACGTGGCGGAATCGAGGTGGAACTGGATCCCGACATTGCGACGCTGCTCTTGCCGGTCGGGCCGCGTGAGATCGAGCAGGCGATCGGACGCTTGAGGTACGCGAGGCTGCTCCGGGGTTATCGCGGCGGCCCGGCGGTGGATATCGCCGCTTGCGCCCGCGCGATTCACGAACTGGCGAGCAGGTTCACCGCCGATACCGCACTGCAAGAACTAGAGGTCAATCCTCTCGCGGTCGGCTGTGACGGCGTGTGGGTCCTCGATGCGCTGATGACGATCGCCAAAGACACAGACTGACCAGGCCGGTGCCGCACATGGCTGCCAGTCGTGCCTTTGTAAGCTTCCCACTGGAGTAATGATGAAAACCAGGATTTGTGAAATGTTCGGCATCGACGTGCCGATCTTTGCCTTCTCGCACTGCCGCGACGTGGTGGTGGAAGCCTCGAAGGCCGGCGGCTTTGGCGTCTTCGGCGCGGATACCTATTCTCCGGAGGAACTCGCCATAGAACTGGAGTGGATCGAGAAGCATGTCGGCGGGCGCCCCTACGGCATCGATGTCCTATTTCCGGGCAAGTACCTTGACGTGAGCCAGCAGAAGGATGTCGATCCCCAAGCGTTGATCCCCCGGACCCACCAGAGTTTCGTCGAGGAACTTCTGGAGCGCAATGGCGTTCCGCACTTGCCCAACGGTGAAGAAGAGGCGATTATCCGTGATCGCCTGCAGCGCGGCAGGAGCACGCCGGCTTATTCTGCGGCTCTCCTGGACGTGGCGTTCAAGTTTCCAGGGGTCAAGCTGCTAGTGAGCGCCATCGGGGTACCGCCTCCTGACATCATGGCTCGCGCGCACGCGGCAGGGATCAAGGTCGGCGGGATGGTGGGAGCGGTTAAACATGCCTTGCGGCAGCGCGACGCCGGGGCGGACGTCGTCATCGCGCAAGGGCACGAGGCTGGCGGCCACACCGGTGAGATTTCCAGCATGGTGTTGACGCCGCAGGTGGTAGATGCGGTCGCTCCCATTCCTGTACTGGCGGCGGGTGGTATTGCTTCGGGGCGACAGTTCGCCGCGGCGCTCGCGCTCGGCGCGGAAGGCGTCTGGTGCGGGTCGGTTTGGCTCACCACCAGCCAGAGCGATTTGCTGCCAGAAACCAAGCGCAAGCTTCTCGGTTCGAAGTCGTCGGACACGGTGCGTACGCGGTCGTACACCGGCAAACCTGCGCGGTTTCTCAAGAACGGTTGGACGGACGCCTGGGAGTCGCCCGATGCGCCAAAGCCCCTGATGCGCCCGCTGCAGCATCTGCTGTCCAAGCCGGCGACGCGCCGCATCGAGCGCGCCCGCGCCGAGAACCTGCTCGGCACGCCGGTCGGCCAGGTGGTGGGCCAGATGAACCATGAGTTGACCGTCAAGCAGGTCTATCTAGAAATGATGGGCGAGTTCATCGACACGATGGAGCGAGTGAACAAGCTGACCGAACAGGAGTGAAGCGCCAAGCAGGGTCCCAAGGGGTTCCCAAACCTGGGCGATAGGAACTGACAGAGGATGAGAGTGGCGACGAAAGCGATTATCAGTGGAGTGCACGACACGAAAGTGGGTGCATTGCCCGAGAGCACATGCATGTCATTGCATGCACAAGCGGGCATGGGAGCGATCCGGGATGCGGGCCTACAGGTCGGCGACATCGACGGGTTGCTCACGGCCTATTCCTTCACTTCGCCCCAGATCATGCTGGGAGCCGTGGCGGCCGAGTATATCGGCCTCAAGCCAAAGGTGAATGCGTCGATTTCCATGGGTGGTGTGACGGCCGGTTTGATGGTCGCCCACGCCGTGGCGCTGGTCAAAGCGGGGATGTGCCGGCATGTGCTATGCCTGACGGGCGACAACCGCCTTACCGGTCTGGGCGAGAAGGTGCAGGAGGCGCTTGCGCAAGTGGGCCACCAGCAGTACGAGCGTCCCTACGGAATGAGCGTCGCATCCGGCTTCGCCCTCGCGGCGCAGGCGTACATGCACGAGTTCGGCATGACCCACGAGCACATGGCCGCCGTTGCGGTGACCTTGCGCGCTAGCGCCGCGAAACATCCGAATGCGCACATGAAAAAACCCATCTCGATGGACGATGTGCGCAATTCAAGGATGATCGCTTCACCGCTGCGAATGCTGGACTGCTGCCTTGTTTCCGACGGCGGGGCAGCGGTCATCGTCAGTGCCGGTGACGTGGCGCGCGACCTGCCGAAGACCGCGATCGAGATCCTCGGGGTGGGCGAGGGCCACACGCACGAGCACCTCTTCATGGCTCCTTCCCTGGTGGATTTCGGATGCCGCGAGTCAGCGGCGGCCGCCCTGGGCCAAGCCGGGCTGAGCGCCGGCGATGTGGACTCCGCCCACGTTTACGACTGCTTCACCAGTACTTTGCTGATATGCCTGGAATCGATGGGGTTCTACGATCACGGGGCGGCGGGCGAGGCGGCGCTCGCGGGCGAGTTCGCAATCGACGGCCGGTTTCCGGTCAACACGAACGGGGGCCTGATGTCCTATGGCTCCTCCGGCGCGGCAGGCGGGATGTTCCACGTCGTCGAAGCCGTTCGGCAGTTGCGGCACGAGTGCGGCGACCGCCAGGTCAGGAATTCGTCGGTTGCCCTTGCGCATACGCTGGGCGGCATCTTTTCTGCGCATTGCTCGATCGTGATGGGGAGGTCTTGATCATGTCCGACACCGCAACCACACCCCGGCCCGTTCCGCTGGCGGATCAGGACAGCCGCCTCTACTGGGAGGCGGCGAACCGCGGCACCCTCCTCGTGCAGCGCTGCAATGCCTGCGGAAAGACACAGTTTTACTTCCGCTCCCTCTGCCACCACTGCCAGAGCGAGAATCTCGGGACCGAGCCGTCCAAAGGGCTCGGCTCGGTGGCAAGCTTTTCCATCGTGTACCGGCCGCCGATGAACTGTTTCAAGCCGGACTTGCCCTATGTTGTCGCGCTCGTCGATGTTGATGAGGGCTTCCGCTTCATGACGAACATCGTGAACTGCGATCCAGCCTCGGTCCACATCGGCCAACGGGTGCGCGTGCTGTTCCAGCGTATCGACGGAAGCGAGCAGATGCTGCCGAAGATGGAGCCGTTATGAGTGCGCCGCGGCCGGTATTCACCTATGACCATTACGAGCCGGGCAAAGTCTATGGCGAGAGGCGCTTCGTTGTCGACGAGGACGTCATGCAAAAATGGCGCAAGGTCTATCCGTGCGACGACGACCCGCACGTCATGCCCGGCGGAATGCTTGCCATGGTCATTCTCGATGCCGTTCTGACTTTCAACTCACCGCGGCCTCCCGGGGGCGTCCACGGCGGCCAGACTTTCGAGGTCACGCGCATGCCGCGGGCCGGGGACATCCTGCTCACCGAGGTCAAGTGCCAAGACAAGGAGATCAGGAAGAACCGCAAACTGGTGCGCGTGCAGACGACAACACGCAACGGCAACTCCGATGAAGTGATGTTCAAGGGCATCATGACCACGCTCGTCGCAGCCTGAGGTGTGACAATGGAAACAACACTCAAGAGGTCATCGCGCCATGTGGACTTCCAGTCCATCCTGGACTATGCCGCACTGACCAACGATTACAACCCGGTCCATGTCGACCGCGAGTTCGCGGCAAAAACGCCTTTTGGAGGCATCATTGCTCATGGCACGATGTCGGTCGCGCTGATATGGCAGGCTCTTGCGAAGACCCTCGGCAGGGACGCGCTCGACCGAATCCATCTCGACATCCGTTTCATGAAGCCTGTACGTATCGGCGATACGGTTGCCGCCGGCGGTGAACTGCGCCCTGGCGCCGGCAGCGTCTACGACGTCTGGGTAAAGAACGAGGACGGGAAAGGCGAACTGTTGATCAGCGGCACGGCGACGATACGAGACGCGCCTTGACCTTGTCGGACCGGACTGGCTGTTACGTAGGCTATGCCACATTGCCGGCGGCCGCGCGGCCGTTCCAGGTCTTCGGGCGCTGAGCTCCGACATGTCAAAGCGGATGTAGGCGCTTTCATCGCGGAAGAGCAAACAGGTTGAGCAGGGTAAGTTCCGGCCGCTACGGATGCTCGCTGAACCTTAGCGTGCGATTTTTTCCGTTTCGTAAGCTGACTCCGTGTACGGTATGGTAGCCCAACCGCCCGTTGCTGCATCACACAGCACTTCGGGCGACTATCTTTTGATTTGCCAGTAACTCTATCGCCGCATCAGCCAGAACGAATCGCTGAATCTTTCCGGTCGAAGTACGCTGGAACTCGCTAACGACTTGAACGTGCCGAGGGACCTTGTAGTCTGCCATCTTGTCCTTGCAGAACGCGATTATCTCCTCCGCAGTAGCCCCCTTTCCTTCGTGCAGTTCGACGAAGGCGAAACCGACCTCCCCTAATCGCGAATCCGGCACGCCGATGACGATCGCCTGCTTGATCTTCGGATTTGTCTGGAGGATTCGCTCGATCTCGGCAGGGTAGGTGTTGGAGCCGCCCACGATGAACATTTCCTTCAGACGACCGGTGATCTTGAGATAACCCTGTTCGTCGAATACGCCGAGATCGCCGGTGCGGAACCAGCCATCAGTTGTCATCACCTGGGCCGTACCTTGAGGATCTTGGTAGTAGCCCATCATGACGAGGTGCCCGCGCACCCATACTTCACCGTTGACTCCCACAGGTCGCGCCTGGCCGTTAGCCGGGTCACACACCTTCACTTCGAACTCGCCGACCGGCTTGCCCTTGTTGTCGCAGAGAACCTCAAGAGGCGCGTCGAATTCGCTTAACGTGGTCATCGACGTTGTTTCGGTCATGCCATACACGGCTTGCAGTGCCTGCAGGCCAAGCTCCCTGAATGAGGCGAGCGCCACGTCCGGCGTCACCGGTGCGCCCCCGATCCAGGCTGATTTCATGCGCACTTTTCTGGGCTTGCGCCTGATCGCGTCAAGGCAATCGATGAAATGCGTCGGAATGCCGCCGAAGATGGTGACCTTCTCGCGCTCGATCACGTCAAGCGCCTCGTCGGGCACCCAATGCGGCAACGTGACCAAGGTGCAACCGGTCAGCAGCGCCTGGCCGATGCCGGCGAAGGCGCCCGCCACGTGGTAGAACGGCATATGCCCTAATACGACGTCCTCCGGCACTGTGTGCATCCAGCGCGCGATGTTAGCGCAGTTGCGCAGCACGATGTGGTTGTGCATCGCCCCCTTGGGGTGACCAGTCGTTCCCGACGTGTAGACGATGATGATCGGGTCCGCGGGATCGGGCGGTGGCAACGAATTTCCGAGCTTCATGCTCGCGACGCCTCGCTGGGCGATGTCCTCGAGGCAGAAGGTGCCTGGTGCCGGGATATCCTTCCAGAGCACCACTGAGCGCAATTGCGGGAGGTGCGCGCTATGGAGTTGTCCCGGTGTGGCGGTACCGAGCTCCGGCAATATTCCGCGGAGCATCTCGAGGAAGTCGATCGCCCAGTACCTGTCCAGCATGATCAGCGCCTTGGCATCGGACTGGCGCAGGATGTACGCGACCTCCTCAAGCTTGTAACGTGTATTGAGCGGAACTAGCGTCACGCCGATGCGGGAACAGGCAATCCAGCAGGCGATCCATTCTGAAGAGTTAATCATCCACAACGCGACTTGGTCGCCACGGCCAAGGCCGATTGCGCGCATGCCATGGGCGAGTTCGTCGACCCAGCGGTCCAGCCGCGCGTAGCTAAGCCGCGTTTCGCCGTCGACGATGGCGATATGGTCGGGCCGCGCGCTCGCATGATCGCGCAGCACATCCCCCAGTGTCAGTCTGTCCCAATCCATGCTGTCTTCTCCGCTATCTTCTCGCTTCGTAACTGCTCAGGTAGGCATCACCTGATACCACCTGCATGATCAGGAGTGTACCCCCCAGCGCGCAAGGCAAGCAAAAGAAAGTTGATTTTGGTGCTGAACTCGGACGCGCTCAATTCCGCTTGCGCGGGGACGACGCAGCGCTTGCGCGCTGGTCACCGCAGCACTTACGCGCTGGTCACGCTGGTCACCGCCGCGCTTACGCGCTGGTCACATATCCATGCCGCCCATGCCTTCCATGCCATGTCCATGTCCATGTCCATGTCCGCCGCCGGGCGTGCCCTTGGGCTTGTCCTCAACCAACTCGGCCACCGCAACATCGGTGGTGAGCAGCAGGCCGGCGATCGAGGAGGCGTTCTGCAGCGCGAAACGCACTACCTTCGTCGGATCGACGACGCCCATCTGCACCAGGTCGCCGTACTCCTCGGTCTGGGCGTTGAAGCCGAAGTTGCCCCTGCCCTCGACCACCTTGTTCAGCACCACCGAGGGCTCGGCGCCCGCGTTGGAGACGATGATGCGCAGCGGCTCTTCGAGCGCGCGATGCACGATCTTGATGCCCGCGTCCTGGTCGGGGTTGTCGCCTTTCAACTTCGCCAGCCCGGCACGCGCGCGGATCAGCGCCACGCCGCCGCCGGCAACGATGCCTTCTTCCACCGCCGCCCGGGTCGCGTGCAGCGCGTCTTCGACGCGCGCTTTCTTCTCTTTCATTTCGATTTCGGTCGCAGCCCCGACCTTGATCAGCGCCACGCCGCCGGCGAGTTTGGCCACGCGCTCCTGCAGCGCCTCCTTGTCGTAGTCGCTGGTGGCTTCGTCGATCTGGATGCGGACGTTCTTCACCCGCGCCTCGATCGCCTTGGAATCGCCCAGGCCGTCGATGATGGTGGTTTCTTCCTTGCTGATCTCGATGCGCTTGGCCTGACCCAGATCCTTCAGCGTCGTTTTCTCGAGCGTCAGGCCGAGTTCCTCGGCGATCACCGTGCCTCCGGTCAGAACGGCGATGTCCTCAAGCACGGCCTTGCGGCGATCACCGAAGCCCGGCGCCTTCACCGCGCAGGTCTTGAGAATGCCGCGCAGATTGTTCACGACCAGAGTCGCGAGCGCTTCGCCTTCGACGTCCTCGGCGATCAGCAGCAGCGGCCGGCCGGCCTTGGCCACCTGCTCCAGCAGCGGCAGCAGGTCACGAATGTTGGCGACCTTCTTGTCGTGCAGCAGGACGTACGGATTATCCAGCACCGTCATCTGCTTGTCGGGATTGTTGATGAAGTACGGCGACAGGTAGCCGCGGTCGAACTGCATGCCTTCCACGACTTCCAGCTCGTCGGCGAGGCCCTTGCCGTCCTCGACCGTGATCACGCCTTCCTTGCCTACCTTGTCCATGGCTTCGGCAATGCAATCACCGATCGAGCTGTCGGCATTGGCCGAAATGGCGCCGACCTGCGCAATTTCCTTGCTGGTGGTGCAGGGCTTGGAGATCTTCTTCAGCTCCTCGACGACGGCGGTGACCGCCTTGTCGATGCCGCGCTTGAGGTCCATCGGGTTCATTCCGGCGGCCACGTATTTCAGTCCCTCGCGCACGATCGCCTGGGCAAGCACAGTCGCAGTGGTGGTGCCGTCGCCGGCGACATCGGAGGTCTTGGAGGCGACTTCCTTCACCATCTGTGCGCCCATGTTCTCGAACTTGTCCTTCAGTTCGATTTCCTTGGCGACCGACACGCCGTCCTTGGTGACGGTGGGGGCGCCGTAGCGCTCAAGGATTACGTTGCGGCCCTTGGGGCCGAGAGTCGCCTTGACCGCATTGGCGAGTATATTGACGCCGGACAGCATCTTGTGGCGGGCGTCTTCGTGGAATCGTACGTCTTTAGCAGGCATGTTAAGCTCCTAAGCGAATAGCGTATGGATGGTGTTCAGACAATGATGCCCATGATGTCGTCTTCGCGCATCACGAGGTATTCCGTTGCCTCGATCTTCACCGACGATCCCGAATACTTGCCAAACAGGATGCGGTCGCCGACTTTGACATCCAGCGGACGGACTTTACCGTCTTCGAGGATCTTACCCTTGCCCACGGCCATGACTTCGCCTTGGTCGGGTTTCTCGGCAGCGTTGTCTGGAATCACGATACCACCGGCAGACTTGCGCTCCTCTTCGACGCGCTTGACCACGACTCGGTCATGCAAAGGACGGATTTTCATAAGGAATTACCTCCTCGTTACAGGTTAGTTAGTGGCCGCAAACATAGCGTCTAAGACCGGGAAAACTTGGAATTGCTAGCACTCACCTTGAATGAGTGCTAATAAATAAGGGTTTAGACCGGGAAAATTTGGAATTATTAGCACTCACCTTGAGTGAGTGCTAATAATAAGGGTTAGTTCCGCCTTATGCAAGAGGCCTTGGCGACTCGTGTCGGGTGACTCGGCGACAAAAAATCCCGCCGGGGGCTGGCTGAATCGATCCCTGGCGCCGGATCCCGCCGCCGTCTGGCCGGGCGTCTGGCCCCCGGCAGAACAGATAAACGAACTCATGAGAGCATCGCTAATGACCGAAATCACAAGGATCACAAGAGGCCGGGTCTATCCGGCGATCATTGTCGGGCTGCTGGTGGTGATTGCAGCCATGGCATACAAATTCGTCATTGTCGGCAACACCGAGCCGGCAGCCGACGGCAGGCGCGCGATCGTCGTCGAACCGGGCGAGCGCGCGCTGATCCTGGCGGAGATGCGCGATTTCGTCGCCGGCGTGCGAAAAATCTCCGAGGCGCTCTTGCGCGACGACATGGCAGGCGTAGCGAGCGCCGCGCGCGGCATGGGACACGCGAAGTCGCAGGACGTGCCGGCGTCCCTCATCGGCAAGCTGCCGCGGGAGTTCAAGACGCTCGCCTACAGCGTTCACGCCGACTTCGACCTGCTGGCGATGGATGCTGAAGGCCTGGGGATGACCAAGCACACCCTGGCACAGCTTTCGGCGGTGTTGCAGAAAATATATTGGGCTTGGGGCAATTACGCAAGCTGCGGTTTTGGGGATGCGGTCATGCAGCGTCCGACCTGGATTGAGCATTACAATGAGCATCATCGGCATTCGGCACTCTAGATGCGATTATCGAGAATGTTTCGTCGCGGGGAGTCGCCCGGTAAGTGAGAGTGCAGGTCCGGAAATATGGGGGCAACATCAATGTCGGAAAGCTTGCGCGACCTGCGTATATTCATTGCCGTCTACGAGGAGCGGTCCTTTACTGCTGCCGCCACGCGCGAGCATGCGACGCAATCCGGCGTTTCACAGCACATACGGAGCCTCGAAGTTCGGCTGGGAATAAAGCTCTTCTGGCGTGGAGTTGGCCTCGCTGTGCAGCCGACGCCTGCCGCGGACGTCTATTACCGAGCTTGTGTGGACGTGCTGAGAGCGCATGAACACGCGAGGATGGCGGTTAAGCCCTTCGGTGCGGGAGTCGATGGACAGATCACTGTTGGTCTAGTGCCTACCATTACGCGGTCGTCGCTGGTGCCGGCGCTCACCCGGTTCATCTCGGAGCACCCGAACGTGAGCGTGCGCATTTTCGAGGGCTTCAGCGATGCCCTGACTGAGCGCGTGCGAGCTGGCGAACTGGATTTCGCCATCGTAATCGAGGCCACAGGCAGTCTGGGGCTGAAAAGCAGCCGTATCGCACGAACGCCCGAAGTCCTCGTCTCGGGAACCCAGTACGGGCTTCGACATCTTGAACCACTGCGCATTGCCGACCTAGGTCCGCTCAAAATGGTTGTCACGATACGCTCGAAGGCGCGGCGCCACCGCATCGAGGCGTATGTGTCGACGCACGGCGCGGTGATCGAACGCCGGTTGGAACTCGATACCGCGTTCGGTATGCTTGATTTCATAGCCAAAACCGACTGGGTGACGATCCTGCCGAGCATTATGATGGTGGCCAATATCGACAAGAGCGCATTGACAATCAACCCACTCGTGGATCCGCCGTTGTGGCTCGATCTTGTTCTCATAGAGCCTTCCCTCCGGCCATTATCTTCTGCGGCAATTGCCTTTTTTGAGATCCTCAGTAGTGAGACGAGGCTTATGGCGGACCACGTCGCCCGCCTTGTCTCGTTGTAGAATGCCAAAGACTACCTCATCGTCCCGACGGAGGTAACAAGATCAGGGGTATTCGCAGTCGGGAACTCCGTCATGCCAAGCTGGGGGATCGAGGCTTGCTAATGTCTTATTCAACTGAAAATCATGGAACGAAAGTACTACGCCGGGCGTGACATTGGTAGAGCGCTGAGCATTGCGGACTTGCGCGTAATGGCGAAGAAGCGTCTTCCCGGGTTTGCTTTTGAGTTTCTGGAAGGGGGGGCTGAAGACGAGGTGACACTGGCTTGGAACCGGGTCATTTTCAGAACGATGCGCTTCATTCCCCGAACGCTGCGACGCACTGATGCTCGCCACACGCGAATCCCGTTGTTTGACCGGGAGGCATCATCACCACTGATCATTGCCCCGACCGGGTACAACGGGCTCATGCGACACCGCGGCGACGTTTGCCTTGCCCAGGCTGCGGCAGCGCTCGACATTCCATTTACGCTCAGTACCTTGTCGAACATTCGGCTCGAGGATTTGCGGGCCGCATGCAGCGGGCGACTGTGGATGCAACTCTACATATTCAATGACCGTGAACTTACCTTGGACATCGTCCGGCGCGCGGAGCGTGCAGGTTACGAAGCCCTTGTCCTCACCACGGATGCCAACGTCTACGGCTGGCGTGAATGGGACCAGCGCAATTTCCGGGCGCCCGGCCGACTCACGCTGCGCTGCTTGGCTGATTTGCTGCGACATCCTCGGTGGCTGTTCGACGTCCTGGTCCCCCACGGCGTGCCCCTCCTGGAAAACGTTATTGATTTCTTCCCGGCGGACGCGCGGGATTCCCGCGGAGCCGTCACTCACATCCCAAAGCTCCTCGCTCCGACGATAACTTGGAACCAACTGGCACAGCTACGAGATCTGTGGCCGCGCAAGTTGATTGTCAAAGGCATCCTGGACGTCGGTGATGCGAGACGCGCGGCCGAACTCGGATGCGATGGCATCGTGGTGACCAACCACGGTGCGCGACACCTGGATTCCAGCGTGTCGCCAATGGAAGTTCTCCCGGCTATTGCCGAGGCGGTCGGTGATCGCCTTACGATCATCGTGGACAGCGGGTTTCGGCGCGGCAGCGATGTCGTAAAGGCGATCGCGCTGGGAGCCGACGCGGTCATGATAGGCCGCGCCGCCCTGTATGGTCTGGCAGCGGGCGGGGAGGCAGGCGTGGGTCACGCTGTCGGCCTGTTGAATAGCGAAATCCATCGCGTCTTGGGGCAGATCGGCTGCAATTCGCTAAGCGAAGTCGGTCCCGAGTACCTCGACCGGAACGCTGCTGAAACGGTCGGCATATAGCGACGTTAATGATTCTGCATGGTCCTCGTCTCGACGGCGCGCTGCAATCGTGCGCTGATTCGCAAAAGAAAGACATGCTCTACGCACAGTCAACTCGCAGACATCATGAAATCAAGATTACCGCTGCCTAACCCGGCTGAATTCACGGAAGCACAGCAGCAAACGTACGACTCGATTATTCGAACCCGCGGCAGTATCGAAGGACCGTTTCTCGCGTGGCTGCACAGCCCCGAATTGGCCGGTCACGCGGAGAAACTCGGCAAATTCTGCCGCTGGCACACACTGCTCTCGCCGCGAGAATCGGAACTCGTCATTCTTACGGTCGCTGCCCACTATGCATGTGAGGTCGAGTGGCATTTGCACGAACCGGTCGCCCGCAAGGCCGGACTGGATGACGAAGTGATTGTTGCGATTCGCCGGCGCAATAAGCTCGATCTCGACGACGAACGCCTATCGCTACTGCGCGGCATTGCCATACAGATGCTGGAGACGCACCGGATTCAACAGTCGCTATTCGAGAAAGCGCAGCAGGTGCTGGGCAATCAGGTATTGGTGGAGACGATAGGCATCCTGGGCTATTACTCGTTCATTGCAGCGACCTGCAATGCCTTCGAGATGACGCTAGGCTAACGCGACCGGGATAGCGGCTCGGTGTTCTTTGCGCCGTTTTTGGAGGCTTTTTGCCGATGACAGGGGAGATTGTCTGGGACTACCTGATTGTAGGCGCCGGGTCGGCCGGCTGCGTACTTGCGAAGTTTGTCGTCGCCGGCGGTCGGGGTTTGCGTAGCGGGGAGAACTTCTATAATTTCTTCCCGGGCGCCACTCTCGCATCGTTGCGCTTGCATCACGATTCGTGATACAAGTTATCAGATCAAATTATTTCCGGCTTACGGGGGCTCTCCTTAGACTGAATTTCATCCGGCTGAGGCAGACATGCTTGGAGCCGGTGAAGTCGAAATTTCTTAATCTAAACCAATCGAAACAAGCGGAGATTGTGTATGGCATACGGATACGCGGAGCGAATTCTGCGAGTAGACCTGAACGCGCGCCGGACATGGACCGAGCCGCTGCCGCCGCAGGAGATTCTGCGCAAGTACGTGGGCGGCACCGCACTGGCGCTGTGGTACCTGGTGAAGGAGACGCCCAAGGGGGCAAAGGCGGGGGATCCGGAAGTGCCGCTGATCTTCATGACCGGGCCGCTGGCCGGGACGCGGGCGCCGAGTTCATCGAACTATGTGGTGGTGTCGCTGCACTACGACATTCCGTACGCCGCCGGTGCGGGCCACTCGCACGGCTTCTGGGGGGCTTTTCTGAAGCACGCCGGCTACGAAGGGATCATCATCACCGGTGCGTCGGACAAGCCCGTCTACCTGGTGATCGACGACGACCGGGTGGAGATACGTGACGCCCAGAAGGTGTGGGGTGTAGGCACGCGCGAGACCGAGCGCCTGATCAAAATGGAGCTGGGCGGGGAAGCCGACAAGGTCAGCGTCGCGTGCATCGGCCAGGCCGGCGAAGCAAGACTCCATGGAGGGATGATAAAGAACGACAGGAATCATGGCGCCGGCAAGGGTAGCCCAGGGGCAATCATGGGCTCCAAGAAACTCAAGGCGATCGCGGTGCGCGGCAGCGGCGAGGTGAAGCTCGCCGACAAGCTGCCGTTCCTGGACATCGCCCAGCAGTGGGAGAACAACCTGTTCGTCACACAGGAGGGGCACACGCCGCCGCTGGGGGCCCTGTGGCATAACGGCGGCATGACACGCGAGCATGGAGTGATGTCGGGGAAAGGCATTACCGCCGTCAAGAACCTCACCGACTACAAGTTCGGCGTGAAGTTCTCGCACAACTACATGGACGCCTGCAAGGAATGGACGGTCACGCCGA
>Ga0080064_1001287_pt1 | contig 52400 bp, 39 predicted proteins | sample Subgrocontami54m_FD_69260 | JGI IMG/M metagenome (GOLD analysis project Ga0080064, IMG submission 69260) | Subsurface groundwater microbial communities from S. Glens Falls, New York, USA - GMW46 contaminated, 5.4 m (SPADES assembly) (version 2) ...
GTCCTCCCGCCAAAAGCAACCCCACCCCTCGCGCCTAAAACCCTGTCTCAGGGCTCAAAATGGTGGTTTTGGGCGAATGTCTTCACCATCCGTACAAACCCACGATTCGCCTTTTCTTTGCTCAACTGCTGCGGTTCCTGAAACCGTTTTCCCGACACAAAGACCGTGTGGCCCCTTGTTTCAGTCCGGATGATGAACCCATCCGGACTGAAACAAGGACCTTGGATAAAAGCAAAATCCTCTTTCGCTTTCACTTTTTGCCATTTGCGTTCCCGTTTCGCGGACGGTCGTGATCGCGCCTGGCACCCCCATGCGGGCTTTCGAAATTCTTTACAGTTCATCCGGACCCATCCACGAATAGTTTACAACACATTGATTTTACTATAAAAGTAATTATGGCACGGACTATGCGTTTAGTCTATCGAAAACGAATCTTCAATTTTTGAATCAACGGCTTCAGCTCCCCGAGACAGGTGAATTCAATGAAGACCAACAGACTTGCCCAGACCGCAGCCCTGCTATTGATGGCGGGTGCCGCAACTACCGCACTGGCCCTGCCCATTGCAGCTGCCAACGTTTCCGTCGATGGCAATCTGACTGACTGGGGCGTGACGATCGCCAATAACAATCTCAGCAACATCCAGCCCAAAACCGTCGGGTCGGGTTCATCGTCGCCGGCATGCACGGTCCCGGCTCCTCAGCCGGGAACCGCGCCGTGGGCCTGCGAGGATACGGACGACAACGCTGGCACTTCCGGACTGGTCGGCCCGCAGCACGGCGGTCAGAACTATGATGTCGAGTTCCTCGGCGCGGCGCGCGGAACGGGTCTGAATTCGAACACGCTGTTTGTCGGCATCGCGAACGGACTGCGGCCGGATAACGGGTTCAGCTTGTACGCCCCGGGCGACCTGTGGATCAGGGTAAACGGCGTCCAGTACGTCGTCGAAATGGGCGGCGGCATCGGCGGTACGACAACCACCAGTCAGAGTCTGGGCGCCTTGGGAGCCTACTATGTTCTGGACTCGAACGGCTATACGATCGGCGTGCGGCAGAGCGATGGAACCAGCGCCGGCAGCGGGACGATCCCGACCATGAACGCCAGTCAGACAGTGGGCTCGATCTGGAACGTTTCCCAGGGAACCACCTTCCAGACCGCCTGGGCGATCGCGCCGACGGAATTCCGTGCGAACGCAGGCGAGACCCCGATAGGCCAGGCGAGCGCCGTCTATGCCACGCTCAATGTCACCCCAGCAGGCCAGAACCAGCACGCCATGATCGAAGCAAGCATCGACATGACGCTATTCGGGAGCGGCAATCTGACCATAGACGAGTTGCGTTGGGATCCGGCTTGCTTCAACGATGTCTTGTCGGTAACCGGCACGATGAGCGTTCCGGAGCCGTCGAGTCTGGCGCTGCTGGGGCTGGGCTGGATGGCGTTCGCCGGGCTGCGGCGCCGATCGCGCCGCCTGCCGATCGCCTGATCACCGCCAGGCGTCCCGTTTCGTAGTAACCCATCAAATACTGCGGCGCCGTCATGGCGCCGCAGTGCGTTTACCGGTGGCCCGGCATCCTATCCCGAGTGCGCCAGACACGCTCACCACAGTTGATTTCTCCGGCCGGCGAAATTTTCTCACGGGCTGCTTGGCGCATTCGCCGCGTGCGTGTATAAGTCCGATGGCGCGAGCCTTGCCCACGGCGCAGTGCTTGTGGAATATTACTTAAAAACATAGTACTATCTTCACAGTCTAATAAAAAACATTAGAACGTTCCGTGGCTGATCGCCGGGCATGCCAGCCGCCTGCTGGCGTTAAACTTTGGCCTTGCTGGCAAGGGAGGAGTCCGAATGAGACAAAAGCGTGCCTGTCCGACAAGCGCGCCGGCCTGGCGCCAGGCCGGCCAAGCGGTTTTTCTGGCCTGCTGCGCGATGCTCTCGACGGCCGCTTCTCCCGTTTACGCGGAGACGCTCGGGCAAGTCATCGAGACGGCGCTGAAGACCCATCCCAGGGTGCTCGCGGCGGTTGCACAGCGGCGGGCAGCGGCCCAGGACCTGTCGCAGGCCCAGGCCGGGTACCTGCCCTCGCTGGATGTCAATCTTTCCGGCGGCAAAGAGCGCACCGATACCCCGCAAGTGCGCGCAGGTGGGTCCAGCGCCGCGTCCCTGGTCCGGCGAGAGGCGGGGATTACGCTGAGCCAGAAGTTGTTCGATGGCAAAGCGACTTCGAGCGAAATCGAGCGCCAGAGCGCGCGCCTCGACGCGGCGTCCAGCCGCTTGACGGAAGTGCGCGAGGAATTCGCGTTACGGGCCGCGGAGATCTACATCGAGGTCCTGAAGAATCGGCGCCTGGTCAAGCTTGCCAACGACAATCTGCGCTCGCATCTGCGGACACTCGAAAAAATTCGACAGCGCGTAGAGGGGGGCGTCAGTCAACGAGTCGACCTGCAGCAGGCAATGGGGCGCGTGGCCTTGTCCAAGAGCGTCGCATCGGCGCGCGCCGGCAAACTGCGCGAATCGAATGCCAACTATCAGAACGTGGTTGGACATTTGCCCGGCGAACTGGCCGAGCCCGAGGTCAAGACAGCCAACCTGCTCAAGGAGGGAGCCATCGATTCGGACGTGCTGGCGCAGGCGATCGAGCAGGCATCCGAGACGGCGGTGCGTTCGAGTCCCTCGCTCAATGCCGCCAAAGCCGAGATATCCGCCGCCGAAGCGTCGGTGCGCGCGGCAAGAGCGCCCAATTATCCGCGCCTGAACCTCGAGTTGAGTGCCAACCGTAACCAGAACCTCGCCGGCATCCCCGGCGATTTCAACAACGAGGCGATGATGCTGGTGATGCGCTGGAACCTGTTCCGCGGCGGCGCCGATCAGGCCCAGGAACGCGCCGCCGCGGAGCGGCGATTCGCGGCCATCGATACGGCCGCGAGCACGCGCCGCAACGTCGAGGAAAGGGTCGCGGTGGCGCTGCACGCGAAAGCGACCAACGAGGAGCGCCTCGCGTTTCTTCTGGAGCACGTCACTCTGAGCGAGGGGGTGCTCGAGTCCTACCAGCAGCAGTTCGAGCTCGGCAGGCGCACGCTGCTTGACGTGCTCAATGCGGAGAACGAGCTGTTTACCGCGCGTTCCAACCTGGTGGCGGGCCAGTACGAATACCTCGTCAGCCAGTACGCCGCCGAAGCAGCCCAGGGCATGCTGATGGGAAGTCTCGGAATTACGCCAGCCGATTGAGCCGGCCGAGCCGGCCGCGTAACAGCCCGGCCCCATTCGGGCCGCGCGGCGCCATCGCGCGCCAACGTTTGAGCTTCACCACGCCATGAAAACCGCGCAGACCGCACAGATGCCTGTAAATCCACGTGACGAACCGGATGACTCCCTGCTCGAGTGCCTGGCGATACTGACTCGCCTGCACGCCCATCCGGTGTCCGCGGGAGCGCTCGCCGCCGGCCTGCCGCTTGAAAACGATCGCCTCACGCCCAGCCTGTTCGTGCGCGCCGCCGAACTGCAGGGTTATTCGGCGCGAATCCTGAAACGGGCCCTGCGCCGCATCTCCAATCTGGTGTTGCCGGCCGTGCTGCTGTTAAAGGACGGCAGGGCCTGCGTGCTGACCCGGCTCGGCCCCGGCGAGTCCGCGGAAATCATTTTTCCGGAGACCGGCCTGGGCGCCAAGACGGTGCCGCTCTCGGATATCAATGCGCTCTACAGCGGCTACTGCATCTTCGTGCAGCCCAGGCCGCGCGGCGATCAGCGCGCGGAGGAGGAAATTGCGGCCCCCCCGCGCTCCTGGTTCTGGGGCACCTTATGGCGTTTCAAGCGCTACTACGCCGAAACGATGGTTGCGGCGCTGATGATCAACGTGCTCACGATCGCCACTTCGCTGTTCGTGATGAACGTCTACGACCGCGTCTTGCCGAACAACGCCGAGGCGACCTTATGGGTGCTCGCAGCCGGCGTGGCCATCGCCGTCGGCTTCGAATTCGTCGCGCGCACGCTGCGCGGCTACCTGCTCGATGTGGTCGGCAAGAAGATCGACCTGCTGCTCGCCAGCCAGTTGTTCCGCCAGGCGCTGGGCATGCGCATGGAAGCGCGCCCCGCTTCGGCCGGCGCGTTCGCCAGCAATCTGCGCGAGTTCGAGGGCCTGCGCGATTTTTTCACTTCAGCGACGCTGACCACGCTCACCGATCTGCCTTTCGTTTTTCTGTTCGCCTGGATCATCAGCCTGATCGGCGGACCGATCGCGTACGTTCCGTTGCTCGCGATTCCGTTGCTGCTCATCGCCGGGCTGGTGGCGCAGATTCCCCTGGCGAGCCTGATGCGGCGCCACCTCACCGAATCGGCAGCCAAGCACGGCATCCTGGTGGAAGCGGTGGAAGGTGTGGAAACGCTGAAGACGCTGTCGGCGGAAGGCGCGATGCAGCGCCGCTGGGAAAACTATACCGCGCTCACCGCGCAGACCGCGATGCGTTCGCGCTTCATTTCCTCGCTGGTCGTCAACTTTACGCTGCTGATCCAGCAGGCGGTGACCATCCTGATGGTGGTCTGGGGCGCCTACCGCATCGCCGACGGCGTACTCACGGTCGGCGGACTGGTCGCATGCACCATCCTGAGCAGCCGGGCGCTGGCGCCGCTCGGGCAGTTGGCGGGTCTGCTGACGCGCTACCAGCATTCGCGCGCGGCGCTGATGGCGCTGAATCGGATCATGGCGCTGCCGACCGAGCGCCCCGCGGGCCGCTCGTTTCTGCATCGTCCCGTGCTGCGCGGGCAGATCGAATTCGCGAACGTCGGTTTCAGCTATCCGCGGACCAGAATCGAAGTGCTGCGCGGCGTGTCGTTTCGCATTCAGGCGGGAGAGCACGTCGCGATCCTCGGTCGTGTGGGCTCGGGCAAAAGCACCCTGCTCAGGCTGATGATGGGGCTGTATCAGAGCGGCAGCGGGTCGGTGCTGCTCGACGGCACGGACCTGCAGCAGATCGACCCGGCCGATCTGCGCCGCAACGTCGGCTACGTATCGCAGGACGCCAGACTGTTCTACGGCACGCTGCGCGAGAACGTGACTCTGGGCGCGCCCCTGGCCGAGGATGAGGCGATCCTCGATGCGACGCGGATCGCCGGGCTTGACCGGCTGGTTTCGGGACATCCGCTCGGATTCGATCTGCTGGTGGGGGAACGCGGCGAGGGGTTGTCGGGCGGGCAGAAACAGTCCGTTGCCCTCACCCGTGCACTGCTGCTCGCGCCCCCCGTGTTTCTGCTCGACGAGCCCACCAGCGCCATGGATCACAACACCGAGCAGGCGCTGATCGCGCATTTCAAGACTTTCATGAAGGGCCGCACCCTGGTGATCGCCACGCACAAGCCGGCGATGCTCGATCTGGTGGACCGTCTGATCGTGCTCGATGGCGGTAAAGTTGTCGCCGATGGCCCGCGCCACGCAATATTGCAGACGCTCACTCAGGCCGTCCCGACCAAATGACCGGCAGGAAGATCATCACGACCACGCGTCGCGACCTCGCGCGGGGGCGCGGCCACACGGCTTTCATGTCCGATGTGAAGGCGGCGAGCATGCTCGATGCCAACCCGTGGGCCGGCGCGACTCTGCTGTTGCTCGCGCTGCTGATGGCGGTCGGCTACCGGTGGGCCGACCAGGCGGTGCTCGACGTGGTCACGATCGGCAGCGGCCGCGTCATTCCCTCCAGCCGCGAGCAGCTCATTCAGAGTCTGGAGGGCGGCATCCTGGCCGAGTTGCGCGTGCGGGAAGGCGACGTCGTGGACAAAGGTCAGATTCTGCTGCGCATCGATGATACCCGTTTCGGCGCGCCGTTTCGCGAGACGGGCTCGCGCATCTCGGCGCTCCGTGCGGCCAACGCGCGCCTGCGCGCCGAGGCCTCCGGCGGCACGCCGGCATTTCCGGCGGACGTGCGCGCCGATCAGGTAAGGGTCGAAACCGAGCTTTACAGGTCGCGTCGCCGGCAGATCGAAGAAAGCCTCAGCGCGCTCAAACGCAGCCACCAGCTCGCCCACGAGGAATTGCAGATGACCGCGCCGCTGGTGCGAAAAGGCGTGGTCTCCGAGGTCGAACTGCTGCGCCTGCAACGGCAGGTTAACGACTTGCAGGCCAGTCTGCAGGAGCGGCAGAACAAGTTCCAGGCCGATGCGCGGGCGGATCTGGCGAAGAACGAGGCCGATCTTGCGGCCTTTACGGAAAGCAACACCGCGCGTGCCGATCAAGTCAAGCGCACCATCGTGCGCTCGCCGATGCGCGGCACCGTCAAGAACATCCGCGTCACGACCGTCGGCGGCGTCATCCAGGCGGGCCAGGACATCATGGAGATCGTGCCGAAGGAAGACCAGCTGCTGATCGAGGCGCGCATCAAGCCCTCCGATGTCGCGTTCCTGCGCCCGGGCTTGCCGGCGATGGTGAAAATCAGCGCCTACGACTATTCGATTTACGGCGGACTGGACGCTTCGCTCGAACACATCAGCGCGGACACGATACGCGACGAGAAAAAGCCCGACGACAGCTATTACAAGATTCAGGTGCGAACCAGGCAATCGCACCTGCTGGACAAGGACGGCACGCCCCTGCCGATCATTCCGGGCATGACGGCGAGCGTGGAAATCCTGACCGGCCACAAGACTGTGCTCGATTACCTGCTGAAACCGCTGCTCAAGGCCAGAGACAGCGCGCTGCGCGAGCGGTGACCAGGATGCCCCGCTGCCGCGAAGTGTGGAAAAGATGTGGAAAAATTCCTTCGCCGCGCACGCGATTTCTTGTCTGATCGCAAGTTGACTTGCCCGGATGTTCGCATCGGCCGGCCTTTAGACAGGGCCGGCGTCGACGGCCATGGCCAGGCCGCCGCAGCCACGTAAATGAGTGCGGTTTCCGCGGCCGGTCCTGTCGCGGTAGCGCTACAATGCGGTTCGCGATGGGTAACCGCGTCAAAGCGTGCACGCAGCACGACTCACTGAACCTTGGGCAGGGAAAACAATGGCACTGGTACTCAGAATCGTTGACGCCAACCGAGTCGAACGGCTGGTCGAGGCGCAGCCCGGCGTCGTCGTGCCGATCCGGCCCGGCGACACCGTCACGGTCGTGAATCCCGCCGGAGCCACCGTCCCGAACGTCGCAGTCGTACCCAATGGCGAAAACCTGATTGTCCGGTCGGGCGGCGAGAGCGTGGAACTGGGCGCATTCAGCGCGCCGTCCACCCCGGGCACGCCCCCGCCCGCATTGGTGTACGAAGATGCGCAGGGAACGCACATCATCAGCCGCGACTCCGTTCAGGTTCTCAGTGCGTTCACGCCGCCCGGCACCGAGGGCAACCGCCTGCCCGAGCAGCATGCAATGCCCGAGGACAGAATCCTCCGAAGCGAGGGTGGCGCCGCGGCCCTGTCCGCTGCGCGCTATTCCAGTTTTCCGTCGCGATCCGGCGCCCGGACGATCACGCCAGCCGGCGGGCCTGCCGACGGACGTGAACCGGCCTTCGAAGCGGACTCCGACTCCGACACGCCGCCCGCCCGGCCCGACACTTCACCGGCACCGGACGCATCGGCAAGCGCGACCGCGGGCCTGGCGGCGCCCGCAAGTACCGGCACGCCCGGCAGCGGGTCAGGCGGCGGTGGCGCCGGTACCGATACCGGCACCGGCACTGGTGCGGGTACGGGCACGGGTACGGTTCCACCCCCGGGGCCGGCCACCAACAGCGCGCCGGGCATCATCTCCGGCGCGACACCGAGCACGGCCGAGAACGCGACCACGGTGGTGACGCTGGCGGCGACGGACACCGATACGCCCCCGCAGACGGTCACCTTCTCGATCACCGGGGGCGCCGACCAGGCGAAATTCCAGATCACCGGCGGCAACCAGCTGCAGTTCATCGCGGCGCCGGATTTCGAAGCGCCCACCGATGCGGGTGCGAACAACGTGTACGACCTGCAGGTGACGGCCAGTGACGGCGCCGGTGGCACGACGGTGCAGAACATCGCGGTGACGGTGACCGGGGTGAACGACAATAACCCGGCGTTCACCTCCGGTACGACGCCAAATGTGGCGGAGAACTCGACTGCGGTGGTGACCCTGGCGGCGACGGACGCCGATCTGCCCGCGCAGACGGTCACCTTCTCGATCACCGGGGGCGCCGACCAGGCGAAGTTCCAGATCGTCGGCGGCAACCAGTTGCAGTTCATCGCGGCGCCGAATTTCGAGGCGCCCACCGATGCGGGTGCGGACAACGTGTACGACGTGCAGGTGACGGCCAGTGACGGGGCCGGCGGCACGACGGCGCAGAACCTGGCGGTAAGCGTTACGAACGTAAACGACAGCCCGGTAGTCGCTGCCGGGGCAGCGCTCGCCTACACCGAAAACGGAGCGACTGCCCTCATCGACACGAGCATTCTGGTTACGGACAGCGATAGCACGACGCTGGCCGGAGCAAGTGCGAGGATCAGTGCCGGATTCACCGCGGGCGACGTATTGGCTTTCGCCAATACGGGCACCATCAGCGGCAGCTACAACGCCGCCACCGGTGTCCTGACGCTGTCGGGCACGGACACCCTGGCGAATTATCAGACCGCCTTGCGCAGCGTCGGGTTCAGCAGCACCAGCGACAATCCCACCGGCATTTCGGCGAGCCGCACCATCACTTGGCAGTTGAACGACGGTGCCAGCTCGAACAACCTCAGTGCGCTCGCAACCTCCAGCGTCAACGTCACGCCGCTCAATGACGCACCGATCAATGCGACGCCCGCGGGAACCGTGGGAGCGGAAATCGGGGTGGCCACGGCGATCGCCGGAGTCAGCGTAGCCGATACCGATGCCGGCACCGGAATGCTATCCGAGACGCTCACCTCCAGCGTGGTCACGAGCGTCATCACCCTGGGGACCACCACGGGGCTGTCGAACCTGACCGGCAACGGATCGAGCAATGTCGTAAGTTTCAGCGGGACGCTGGCCGACGTAAATGCAGCACTTGCCAGCATCACGTACACCACGCCTACGGGCGGGGCGCAGACTTTGACCCTGGTCAGCAACGATCAGGGCAACACGGGTGCACCGGGGGCGCTTTCCGACACCGATGTAATCACCCTGTCGGCCTCTGCCCGCCCGGTGAACGCCGTGCCTGGCGCGCAGAATACTGCGGAGGACACGGCCAATGTGTTCAGCACCGGCAACGGCAATGAGCTCGGGTTTGCCGATGCCGATGACACCAGCCACATGCTGACGTTGTCGGTGACCAACGGCACGCTGACCTTGGCGGGTACCGCAGGACTACTGGGCCTGAGCGGTAACGGCACGAGCACAGTAACTATCGGCACGGCCAGTCCGGACGCCTCGATACTGGCCGCGCTCAATGGACTGACATTTGCGCCCACCGCCAACTTCAGCGGCACGGCGACTTTGAGCATGAGCACCGCCGATGCGTCGTCGCTGGCCGATACCGACACGGTGACGATTATCGTAACGGCGGTGAACGATGCGCCGGTGAACACCGTGCCAGGCGGAACGGCAGGTACGGAGATCGGTGCAGCGACCGCGATTACCGGGGTCAGCGTGACCGACATCGATTCTGGCGCGAGCCTGCTGTTCGAGACGCTCACCTCCAGCGTGGGCACGAGCGTGATCACCCTGGGAGTTACCACGGGGTTGACCAACCTGACTGGCAACGGCACGAGCAATGTCGTCAGCTTCAATGGGACGCTGGCCCAGGTGAACGCGGCGCTGGCGAGCCTCACCTACACCACGCCCAGCGCCGGAGCGCAGACGATTACGCTGCTCAGCGACGACCAGGGCGCCACCGGCAGTGGCGGTTCGCTGACCGACTCCGATGTGATCAACATCTCGGCCTCCGCACGGCCGGTGAACGCGGTGCCGTTGGCGCAGAGCACCGATGAGGACACGGTGAAGGTGATCGGCGGCATCAGCACCAGCGATGCCGATGCGGGGGGTTCCAACCAGACGATGACGCTGGCGGCGACCAACGGCACCATCGCGGTGAACAGCGCCGTGGGCGGCGGGGTGGCTGTGGGCAACATCAGCGGCAACGGCACGGGGACGATCACGCTGCTGGGCACGGTGGCGCAGATCAACGCGACCCTGGCCGATGCGACGGGAGTGACCTACACGCCGACTGTGAACTTCAACGGTGCGGCGCAATTGAGCGTAACCACCACCGACACCTCGGCGCTCAGCGACACCGACAACATCGCCATCACGGTGGCGGCGGTGAACGATCCACCCGTCATAAGCGGCCTCGGCGGCACCGCGAACTACACCCTGAGCGGCGCCGCGGTGGCGCTCGATGGCACGGTCACACTGGCCGATGTGGACACCACCACCCTGACCGGGGCCATCGTCTCCCTTACTACCGGATTCGTCTCCGGGGATACCCTGAACTTTACCAACAACAACGGCGTTACCTTCACCTCCTACGCGAGCGGCGTGCTGACGCTGGGCGGGACGACATCGCTTGCCAACTATGAACTCGCGCTGGAGTCGATTACTTTCAGTACCAGCAACTCCACCACCGGCAACCGCACGGTGAGCTATACGGTCAACGACGGCGCGGCGCCGAGTGCCGCCGCCACCGGGACCGTCAACGTGTCGGGCGGCGCCGGCGCCATCGCCCAGATGCTCCTCGCCAATGTGGGCACGTCGGTCAGCGGGCTGGCGCTGGTCGGCGGATCGTCGCCGACCACTTACAAAGCGGGTACGTCGGTCAGCGGCGCCGGCGACGTCAACGGTGACGGTTACGATGACCTGCTGATCGGCGCGCCCAACGCAATTACCGCGGGCGCAGGCGCCGGTTTCCTGATTTATGGCAACCAATCGGGGGTACTCAACCTGGCCTCCGGCATAAACAGCACCACCGGGTTGCAACTGGTCGGCAATGGCGGCAATTTTGGCCAGTCGGTCAGCGCGGCCGGCGATTTCAACGGAGACGGCTATGCCGACATCAGTTTTGGCGCGCCCGGCGACAACAGTGGCATTGGCCGCAGCTATACGGCATACGGCAACACCAGCGCAGCGCTGCAGACCAATCTGAATCAGGCGCCGAACGCCGGATCGTTGTTCTCAAAACTGAACGGCAGCAACGGATTCCACCTCATCGGCTCCGCCAGCGGCGACAACCTCGGGCGCAATGTCGCCGATGCGGGGGACTTCAACGGCGACGGATTCAATGACGTCATTCTCGGCACGCCGTTGGCCAACCCGGGAGGCCGGGCAGACGCCGGCGCCGCGCAGGTCATCTTCGGCAAATCATCCTCGATCACACCGGGTTCGCAGGCGTCGAGTTTCAACACGCCTGCCACCGGCTTTGCGCTGAACGGCGTCACCGCGTCGGACCAATTCGCGGCATCCGTGTCTAGCGCCGGCGACTTCAACGGCGACGGTTTTGGCGATATCATCGTTGGCAAGCCGAATCTCAGCGGCGCCGCCAGCGAAGTATTTGTCCTGTTCGGCACCAATGACAGCACCGCGCTTAGCGCATTCAATGCGCTGGTCATGGACAGCAGCATCACGGCAACCGGACTGAGCACCGTTCCTCATGGCCTGAGGTTCACCGCTGTTTTCAGTGGCTTGACCAGCCAGGTGGGCTTTTCCGTGAGCGGCGCCGGCGACATCAACGGCGATGGTTTCGACGACCTGATCATCGGCCAGGGCGCAACCGGAGGCCTGCAGTTCGGTTACGTCGTGTATGGGACCAACAATGCAACCACGCTCGGCGGGCTGAATGGTCTGAACCTGTACGACGCCTTCGTCACCCTGAACACCAATACCGCCAAGGGCTTTGCCATCGTGCCGACCTCCACCTCGGCCGCCACCCAGCTCGGCGCCTCGGTAAGCGCGGCCGGCGATGTAAACGCCGACGGTTACGATGACTTTCTCATCAGCGCGCCGGCGACCTCGACCAATACCGGCGAGGTTTTCCTGGTGTACGGCAAACCGGGTACGCTTACATCGGATGGCGCTGCAACGAGGTTGTTTGACATGCGGCCATCGGGAACCGGGAACAAGACAGCGGGCGTCGATTACGTCAGGCTCACCGGCGAAGCAGTGAATGACTTCGCCGGCAACTCGGTCAAAGCCGCGGGCGATGTCAATGGCGACGGCTTCGACGACATCATCGTCGGCGCGCTGCAGAACAGCGCGGATGCCGGCAAGGGCTACGTCGTGTTCGGCGGCAATTTCAGGAACGATTCCGGCTATGCCATCGGGGCGAATCCGACGGCCAGCGGCGCGAACCAGAAGCTGGTCGGATCCAGCGGCAACGATACGCTGGACGGCGGCGCATTGGGAACCGGGGACGCGCTCAATGGCGGCGCCGGCGACGATGTCCTGAAATTCTACGGCGTGGAAAACCAGATCGACGGCGGCAACGGCAAGGACACGCTGCTGTTCGCGGCCAGCACCACGGTCCTCAACCTCACCAACTTCACACCGAACGTGCGGCTCGCCGGCATCGAGCAGATCGACATGCGCGCCAACGGCGGGACCGCACTGACGCTGTCGCTGCGCGACGTGCTGGACATGACCGACGCCATTCCGCTGTCCAGTCAGTGGAACACCGCGGGAACCGCGCCGCATCAACTGGTCATCCGTGGCGACGGCGCCGGCACCGACAGCGTGACCTCCACCGGCCAGGGCTGGGGGGCGGCAAGCACGGTGAACATCGCATCGGTCGCCTACGACAGCTACACCAACGGCCTGGCCAGTCTGCTCATCGAGCAGTCGGTCACGCATACCATAAGCTGATCCGGTTGCACGCCGCGCGCGTCCTGACCACGATCCGGGACCGGCGCGCTCTGTTATAATTTTTTCCCTTCCCGAACCGGAATTCGCATGCCGCCCGCCCATCCGGGAAAGCTCAGCCGTACGTTCGCCGTGGCCGCAACAGCCTGCTCGATACTGGCAGGGTGTGGCCCGGGCAAGTCCGGGGAGGATCTGCTCGCCAGCGCCAGACAGCTTTACGCCAGGGGCGACAAGCGCGCCGCTCAAATCGAACTCAAGAATGCGTTGCAGAAAACCCCGGACAACGGCGAAGCCAGGGTGCTGCTGGGCACCTTGTACAACGAGGCAGGCGACGCGCAATCGGCCGCGGCGGAGTTCCGCCGGGCGATCGGACTCGGCTATATCGCGGGCGGCCAGGTCTATGCCGGCCTCGGCCGCGCGCTGGTGACCAATCGGGAGTATCAGAAAGTCATCGACGAAATCACGCCCCGCCCCCTGTTCACCGATGAAGGCCAGGCCGATGTACACGCGGCGCGCGGGCATGCCTACCTGATGCTCAACAGGACCGGTGAAGCCCGCGCCGAGTACGATGCCGCCGTCAAGCTGATCCCCGGCCATCCGGACGCGTCGCTCGGGCAGGCACGGCTGCGGCTGGCGCAAGACGACATCGCCGCCGCAGTGAAGATCATCGACGGCGTGCTGGCCAAGGCGCCGAACACGGTCGAGGCCTGGATGCTCACGGCCGAAGTCGCCTATCGCCGCGGCAGCAACGAAGACGCCATCGCCGCCTACGATGCGCTGCTCAAAATCGCGCCCGATCACGTCTCGGCCAGAATCCGCCGCGCCCTGACCTACATGGCGGTGGAAAAACCGGCTGAAGCGCAACAGGACATCGATTACATCCGCAGGCGTTTCAGGAATCACCCGGTGGCGAACTACATCCAGGCGTTGATCCATTTTCGCGCCAGGCAGTACACGCAGGCGCAAAGCGCCATCCAGGAGTCGCTGCGATTCGGCGTCGGGGATGCGTCCACCCAGTTGCTCGCGGCGACGATCCACTATGCGCTCGGGGCCTTCGCCCAGGCTGAGCAGGGGCTGACGCGATTCACCAGCGCGCATCCTGAAAACCTGTATGCGCGCCGCCTGCTGGCGAGCACGCTGATCGAGATGAATCAGGGCAAGCGCGCGCTCGAAGTCATCGACCCGGCGCTCGCCGCGAATCTGGACGATCCGGCGCTGCTCGCCCTGGCCGGCAACGCGCACATGAAGAGCGGCGACTATGCCAAAGCGACGCGTCTGTTCGAGCAGGCCGCCGCGGCCGATCCGGTTAATTCGCAGACACGCGCCTTCCTTGCGCTCAGCCGCCTGGGAAGCGGCGACTACGGGCACGCGATCGCCGATCTTGAACGCGCGATCCAGCTCGATCCGAAATTCAACCAGGCCGAGTTCGTGCTGGTCATAGCGCACCTGCGCAACAAGGCGTACGAGCAGGCGTTGCAGGCACTGGCGCCGCTGGAGCGCAAACAGCCCGGCAATCCCATCGTGCACAATCTCAAGGGCACGGCATACCTCGCCAGGAACGATGCCGCGGCGGCGCGCAAGAGCTACGAACGGGCGCTCGCGCTGCAGCCGGTTTTCATGCCGGCGTTGCTGAATCTGGCGACACTCGACATGCGCGCAAACGACACCGCAGCCGCGCGCAGGCGCTTTGAGACAGTGCTCGGGCTCGACAAGAAAAATGAGACTGCGATGCTCGCGCTGGCTGAAATCAGCGCCGCCACGGGCAATCCCAAGGATGTGCTGGGCTGGCTGGAACGCGCGCGGCAAGCCAATCCTGACGCGATTGAGCCGCGTATTCGCCTGATACGCCACCACCTGGTCGCAAACAATGCTGCGCAGGCGGTCGAGATTGGACGGGAAACGCTTGGTAAAAATCCCGAAAACCCGAGGGCAATCGAGATGCTGGCGCGCGCGCAAATGGCGCAGGGGGACAGGCACAGCGCCAGGGCCGGTTACAGAAAACTGGTATCGCTGAATCCCGATTCACCTGAAGCTCACCTGCTGCTTGCGGGCGCGGAATCCGCCCTGGGTGAGCGCAAGGCGGCGGAGGCAGGCCTGCGCAAGGCACTGGCGTTGAGTCCCGGCCATGTCGAGGCCAGCGCCACGCTGGCGTGGCTGCTGGCGCGCAGCGGGCGTCCGGACGAAGCACTCAGCCTGGCGCGGGGGCTGCGGCAACGCGACCGCACATCGCCGCTCGGCTACGATCTCGAAGGCGACCTGCTGATGGAGCAGAAGAAGTACGCCCAGGCCGCCAAAGCGTACGAGACGGCGCTCGATCTGGGCAAGTCCGGCGCGCTGGTGGTCAAAATCGATCTGGCGCTGGCGCGGGCCGGCAACCCGGCCGCCGGTGAAGCGCTGCTGTCTCAGTGGCTCAAGGAGCATCCGGGCGACCTGCTGGTGCACATGCACCTGGGCGACACGCAATTGACGGCGCGCAAATGGCAGCCGGCGGCCGAGCACTACCGGATCGTCGCCAAGGGCAGACCCGACAATGCCCTGGCGTGGAACAATCTCGCGTTTGCGCAGCAGCAACTCAAGGATCCGGGCGCGCTCGAGTCGGCCGAAAAGGCGCATGCGGCGGACCGCGCCAACCCGGCGATCATGGATACCCTGGGCTGGATACTGGTGGAGCGGGGCGAATTCAAACGCGGACTGGCATTGTTGCAAAGCGCGCTGGCCAAGGCCCCCGACACTCCGGATATCCGCTACCACGCGGCAGTGGCATTGGCAAAATCCGGTGACAAAGCCGGCGCAAGAAAGCAACTCGAACAACTGCTCGCTTCCGGGAAACGGTTCGCCGAACTCGAAGACGCGAAAGCGTTTCTGAAACAACTATAGACGTTGCAGGACGGTCAACCGACCCGCTTTTCTCAGCAAGGTCCAGCGGGATTCGACTTGGGCTTGCGCTCACCATCTATATCGCCGGTATGGCTGTCGCCTCCGCTTGCTTTGCCTGAAAAAAAAAGCGGCCCGCAGGCCGCTTTTCAACAGGGGAGTGCTACGTCTATGCCATCTTCCGGCGGAGCCTGCGGCCCAGCCAGCCGAAACCGAGCAGGCCCGCACCGAGCAGTGCCAGCGAACCCGGCTCGGGCACGCTCACCGGGTTGAAGAACGAACTGACGCCATCGTTCTGCAGCTGCAGGTCGCAGCTTACCGTTCCCACAACGGTATTGTCATTATTAAGGCATCTCAGATCGTTCATGGTCCGCGTTCCGGCGAGGGCGCCGTCCGCTCCGCCGGTGAACGTACCGGTTTTGGTGTCGTTCCCGTAGAACGGCGTGTTGCCCATCACCAATGCCGCCGGCTCGGCCTGTCCGAAGGGCGTGGCAGTCGTTGTCGTCATGTTCAGGCCGACGGTAATGGTCGAGCCCAGCAGATCCGTGATGAAGAAATTGTTGTCCTGCGACGTCACCGTGATGTCGAACTGCGCCGAACCGTTGCCACCGTACGTGCCCACGCCCGGACGACTGTCGCCGCCTTGCGAATCCAGCTTCTTCAGATCGGTGTCGTCCTGGTTCATCGAGAAATTCCAGAAGTCGTCGTACACCAGGCCCGTCAGAATCACCGCACCGGTGTTGTAGCCGGTGCCCGCGGACACATTGGCACCGGTTGTCCCGGGGCTGGTGTTGTAGTAAATCTTGAAGATATTCGGTGTGCCCGCGTTGGGGTTCCCCGCGGTCAGCGGCGTCATACCCAAAGTCGTCGTGCTGCCGCTGCCGCCGACCGAGGCAACCTTCTGCGCCGTCGCCAGTTCGAAGGTGAACTGCGTGCCGGTGATCACGCCGCAGTCGCTGCCCCCGCCGGAAGCCGTACAGTTGGCCGCGCCGGCATTGTCGAATGCGCCGCTGGTAAAGCCTCCCAGCACCCCTTGCATGTATAGACCAAAGTCAGTCGAAAAGACGGTAGTCCCGGTGCCAAAGCCCCCGAACCCATTGTCGACTGTGGTCTGACTCAGCATGTTCTTGGCCAGAATATTGTCGGGCTTCCAGTCAAATGAATCGGCCCGGATCGCGCCGGTGGCGCCACCCGTGCCGTCCCGGTCGAACAGGATTGTGCCCACCGCGCTTGCCTGCGCCGATATTCCCAGAGCGAAGGCTACGCCTGCTGCAATTGCTGTTTTTTTGAATATGCTTTTCATCATTGTCCCCTATTCACCGGAAGCGTTTCTGACTCGGGGCTCTATAAGCATGGCCCGTGCCATATTTATAAAGTTATTATGAATCAAAGTACTATTTTCTGCATCCGGAATCGGCGAAGGATTTTTGGGCAATATGTAAAATTAACCGACAGCCATCCTGGTCTTTCGCGAGACGTGTGGGGTCCGATTGTGGCCTTGCCGGGGCCGTATGGTTCCGGGAAATTGAAGCATGTTATTGCGCATACATGATACTGAGAATTTGCACCCGCTCACCAGGCACTGTGGTGATTTTCCGACTGGCACCACCCGCGCGGCTGCACGATACACCGTGCGCGCTATAATGGGTGATCTGGCGTTGGTGCCGATTCAGGGCTCGCGTCGAAGCCGGGATTTCCGGTTGACCCCGGTCCACGTCCCACCGTAAAAACGCCGCGCCTGCCAGTCACTGCCGGCGTATGGCACGAGCCCCGAACCCGGAGAAATTCGCCGGCGCCGCGTTCCCGGCCGGGTGTCCCGGACCTCTTTCGGCGATTCGGTCTCGTCAAGTTGCCTTTCAGCGGCCCGCCTGCCGAGTTCTGCCTGACAGGAAGCCAAATCGCCGAGCCCCGATCCGGCGCGGACGATTTTTTTGCCGGGAGCGTTTGTCTTTGTCGGGTTTTTTTACACTCTTCGGCCGCCAGGTCCCCGGGGTCTCTTTTCTCGTAGTCCATACATTTGTTATATATAACTTAATTTTAAATGGCATGGTGCGTGCTTGATGTGCGCGGGAAGGCGCTTACGGGTGTGTGGAATGGGTTCACCCCTGGACGGCATGCGGAAAATGGCTGGCAGATTCAAAGGATCATTGATCGGCGTGGCTGTTGGTGAGCGACATAAAGGGTGAAGCAATGAAAATGACATGGAAAAAAATGGCGATCGTGGCCGGCCTCGGTCTGGCGATGGCGCAATCGGTATCGGCCGCTGAAGTGCTCCTGAACGGCGGCTTCGAGACCGGAAGCTTTGCGCCCGAATGGAGTGTCGGTCCCAACGATGCGGGCGGCGGTGCTTGCGACCAGGTCTGGACGGTCGCATCGAGCGGTTCGGCATGCTGGGACTTGGGCGCGCCGAGCGGGAACTACGGCGCGTATACCATCATAAACGGCGCCGGTCCGGTGACGCGCACCTTCAGCCAGTCGTTCGAACTGGTGAGCGCCACGACGGCGACCTTGAGCTGGCTGGAGGCGGCTAAGTGGGATGTCCCTATCGAGGCCGCCGAGGGGGGAATATTTTCCATCGACCTGCTCGATTCAGGCAGCAACTTCATCACCAACATCTATACGGAAGACTTTCTGGCCGAGACCAGCGGGGCCTATGGTTTGACCGCGAACAGCACGGAGGTGGACTTCGCCGGCAATTCCCTGGTGACCGGCGACACTGTCTATATCGCCTTCACTGTGTTCTTCTCGGAGTTTTTCACAGGGAACGTGGGCAAGTTGGTGGACAACGTGGTGCTGGGTCCCGAGTTGCCGCCGGCGGGGGTGCCCGAACCCGGCTCCCTCGCTCTGCTCGGCCTGGGTCTTGCCGCGCTGGGGCTCAGACGGCGCGCGACAGCCTGAGTGCCGCCTTTTCCGCAAACAAACCCCGCTCCGGCGGGGTTTGTTTTTGGGCATTCGGGAAGCGGTGCGAGTACCGTGCGGGGCGCACCGCCGTGAGGCGTTGCAGGACCGGACGCCGTTGCGCGTGCATTCCGGGCAGCCCGGGCGGGCGCGGGTTTTTAACGGCGACCAGGCCTGCGCCTCAGATCAGGGTTACCAGGTGTTTTTTCGTGGCGCCCTTCACCGCGGCAAGCGCAATGCCGGAATCGAACGTCACCAGACGCCCGTCATGCTTGCGCGCCAATGCCAGCAAATAGGTATCGGTAATCTGCCGCGCGCTGTGGACGCGCGTGTCGTCCACGATTCGCGGATCGACGATCGAGACATCGTCGGGCCAGAACACGTGGGCGGCATGGTTCAGGCCGCCGCGCAGGCGTTCGATGATCCGGGCCACCGGCCGCGCGCCGGGGTAGGACGCCTGCGACATGATGCGGATGCAGCCATTCTGGGTGATCGGGCAGGAGGCCCAGCCGTGCCCGATATTGGCCTTCAGCCAGGCGGATGCCGTGTCGTGGTGCGGATGCGCCTGGTCGAGCAGCGCGATCAGCACGTTGACGTCGAGCAGCGCACGCATCCGGCGTGTTTCTCCCGCTAGTACTCGCCGTCTTCGCGCAGCTTGTTGATCAGCTCGTTGCTGACGATCCGCCCTTCCTTGGGAAACGGCCGGAAGCCGTAAATCGCTTCCGGCTCAGCCGCCGTCGATACCGCCGCGCCCGCCAGGCCTTTGCGCGCCAGCTCGGATATGACTTGCCCGGCCGTCTTTTTTCCCCGCCGCGCCAGGTCCTTGGCCGCGAACAATACGTCTTCTTCGATGTCGAGCGTGGTGCGCATCGCGGGATGCTATTGCATCACGCATCAGATGTCAATTGGAATGGACTTTCGGAACGGACTCTCGGCCGCCGCCCTGCCGCGAAAACCAGCCACGTCAGGGCTTCGCTAATCAATCTTCCACGGCTCGCAATGGCCGTGGTACGAGGTGCCGGGCAGCCTCAGGAAGGTGCGGTCCGGATCGATGCGGACCGACTGGTCGAAGTGCCAGGCATTGAGCGCGCGGTAGCGCTGGCAGACACGCTCGCCGCCTCGCCAGCGCCAGGATTCGCAGCCTTCCACCGTGGTCACCACCACGCTGCGCTCGACCTGCTGCACAAAATGCACCCGCGTCCGGGTCTGGTGGACGCTCAACGCCTTGCGTCCCACCGAGCGTGTCGAGACGGCGCGCGCCGTGTTCGCCTCGCCGTCGATGTCTTCGATCACCATCATCAGGTCCGATTCGGGCTCCCAGCGCCAGAATAGTTTTGGCGCGGCGCCGGTCTTGCGAAAGTGGCAGATCAGATCGCGCGCGTCGATCAGTTGCGTGTGTTCGGGGAGGGAGGGCGCGGCAGGGGTGCCGGCGGATGCGATGGCCAGTGCGGCGAGCAGCGCTATTTTCGCAAGGCGGGTGCGGCGGCGTGCCGGCGGCACGGGCGGGATGGCCGCAATCGCGGCGATCAACCCCGCAATTCCCTGGCCCGGTTCCACGGCATTTTCGCCAGCACGCTGGTCATGCCGCAGGTGTTGGACGCGCCGGCATGGATGAGCCCCGCGCCGATCAACGCGGCCACGACATATCCCGCGGGGTGGAACAGCGCCCCCGCCAGCACGCCGAGCACCACCATGCTGCCCGCGGTAATGCGCATCTGGCGGTCCAGACCCATGACGTTCCGCCCGCCGCGCTCCACCGGGAGGCCGGCGGCGGTCCAGGCGTTGGTGCCGCCGTCGGCGTGGATGACGCGCCTGAAGCCGCCGGCGCGCAGCCGGGCCACCGCGAGCTGGCTGCGGGTGCCGGTCTGGCAAATACAATAGATGGTTGCGTCGGCGCCGATCTTCTCCATCAACGTTCCCGGATCGAGACGGTCGAGCGGCACGTTGAACGCGCCGGCGATGCGCAGGGTTTCGAATTCACCCTGGGTGCGCACGTCCAGCAGTTGAATGCTTTCCTCGGCGGCAATTGCGGCGAGCTGGTTCGCCGACACGTTTTGTACCAGCCCTGGGGTGAGTCTGGCCAGTTGCGCGGCCGCAGCCGGTTGCACGCCGCCGCCTTCGATGTTGGCGGGCACCGCTTCGTGGATGCGTTTGGGCATGGGCAGGTTGAGACTGTCCATCAGGGCGACGAATTCGGCGCGGCAGCTGCCGGCAAAGCGCGCGTTGAACTGTTTCTCTTCGCCGATGCTGGAAAGCCGGCGCCCCTTGTAGTCGTGCGCCGGATACACCAGCGTCTGCTCATCGAGCGCAAACAGTTTTCCGGTGACGCTTTGCCACAGCGCCTCGGCGCTGCCGTTCTGGAAATCGGTGCGGCCGCAACCGCCGATCAGCAGGGTGTCGCCGGTGAACACGCGGTCGCGCCACAGATAGGCAACACTGCCCGGGGTATGGCCGGGGGTGGCGATCACGGTGATTTCCTCGTGACCGAACAGCACCACGTCGCCCTCGCCGAGCAGCCGGTCGTAGCCGTGGGCGTTGCAGTCGCGCGACACGGCGGTCTGCGCGCCGGTGGCGACCTTCAGCTCGTGGGCTGCGGTGACATGATCGGCGTGCACGTGCGTCTCCAGGGAATACCTGAGCGCGAGGCCGTGTTCGCGCAGCAGGCGCACGTCGCGCTCGAGCTGTTCGATGACCGGATCGATCAGCACCGCTTCGCGCGTGGTGTCGTCGGCAATGAGGTAGGTGTAGGTGGATGAGGCGGGATCGAACAGCTGCCTGAAAAACATCGCGTCCTCCTTGCTTTTTCCGGACCTCCGCGCCTTGCGCAGGCGGCGCTGCGGCGGGCGCAGGCGGCGGCGCGGCGGGATTCGCGCTGCTGCGCACCGCGCTTCATCCTACTCTTGCAGCGGCCTTCGCTGCCTGAAAAGTTCCGCCGCCGCGGCGCTCACGCCGGCATGATCGAGGCGCTCCACGGTGAGTACCGGTGCGTTCGGGTAGTGCGCGTAGTTGTTCGATGCGGCGCGCAGGTACGCCGGATCGTAGTGGCGGATCAGCAACTCGCCGACCAGTTCCTGCCACGCGCCGGCACCGGCCAGCGCCGCCCAGCGGTCGATGATCTGGTGGCCGTACAGGCCCAGCAGGCAGGCCAGTTGCGCCCCGAGCAGCGCCGGTTGTTCGACAAAGTGCCGGTACTCCGCCATCAGAAAGCGCACCCGCTCGGCAAGCGGGACCTCGATGCGAACGCATTTGCCGGCGCGCATCCGCTGGAGCAGCGCCGGCGGCAACTGCAGCCGGCCGATCTTGCGGCTCTCGGCTTCGACGAACACCGGTTGCGCCGGATCGAAGCGTCGCAGCGCGTCCCACAGCAGGCTGTCGAACATTTTCTGCGACGGTTGCGGCTCGCCGGGCAGGTCGCCGAGCACCGAGCCGCGATGGCGCGCGATCGCCTCCAGATGCAGCACCTGCGACCCGGCTGCCGCCAGTGCCTCGAGGAGGCGGCTCTTGCCCGAGCCGGTCGCGCCGCACACCACCCGCAATCGCAGCCGTTGCGGCAGCACCTCCAGTTGCGCACGCACCTCGCGCCGGTAGGCACGGTAACCGCCGTCCAGTTGCGCCGGCTGCCAGCCGACTTCGCGCAGGATGTGCGCCATTGCGCCGGAGCGCGTGCCGCCGCGCCAGCAATAGACCAGCGGCCGCCATTCGCGCGGCTTCGCGCTGAAACGCTCCTCGATGTGGCGCGCAATGTTTTTCGACACCAGCGCCGCGCCGATTTTCTTGGCATCGAAAGGCGATACCTGTTTGTAAGTGGTGCCGACGCGTATCCGCTCCTCGTCATCGAGCACCGGACAGGATTGCGCGCCCGGTAGATGATCAAGCGCGAACTCGCCGGGCGAGCGCACATCGATCACCGCATCGAAACGATCGATGTCGGCAAGGGCGGCGCGAGGCGATTCCTTATGGACGAACACGGTGATTGCCGGGCGAAAAGATTGCCGGCATTGTAAGCGATGCCCGTCGCCCCCGATGGTTGTTCTGCCATGCGCGCGCTGAAGAAGGGGTGAGTAACGCCAGGCCGGGTGGCTGGCCGCGCCTTGCGATGGCGGCCTTCAGTTCCCGGAGCGCGCCGCCCCCGAGGTGTATAAAAAATCGGTGTATAAAAAATCTTCCATGCCGTGACGCTGCTCGGTGAAACCCGGCGGAAAGCCGACCGTATCGGAAATCTGTTCCGCTTGGATGTCGCCGAATATCATTTTCCGGTGCGCCACGCGCCAGGCGCCCGCACGCTGCTCGAAGGTATCCAGATAGCGCGCCGTCGCCATCTTGCGCAGGCCGCGGCTTCCCGGCGCCACACCTTTTTCCTCGGCGCCGAAGCGCTGGAACACCAGACAGTAGGTTTCGACCATCGCTTTGTTCCGGGCGGAGAATTCAATCAGGCTGTTGGTCATGAGATGCATCGAGTGCTGCTGCTTCGCGTGCGCCTGGGCGCAGACGCGAATGAACTCGGGCGCCGGCCCATTGAAAAACCCGTGCTCGTCGATCGCCCCCTCGTGATAGGTGGACAGGGCAAGGTCCCAATCCTGACGGTCGATGCCGCGAATGAAGCGCTTGATGGTGTCCTCGATCTCCACCCGCGCCTGCATTTCGTCGATGAAATTGGCAAAGAATTTGCTGGCCATCGCGCCCGCTTCTTGGTTGTGACAGTCGCGCAAAGTGTAGCCGAGTAGCGCGCGGGTTGGGGCGAGCAGCGCGAACCGCGCGAACCGCGGCATCGATGTTCCGGCAGGAGGGCGCATTCGAAGAACAGCCGGACGAACCAGTCTGAACGGGTCAGGCGGGCCCATTCTTCTCCGAAATCTGTTTGATCAGCCCGTCAACACCGGACTGTTGCACGATCTGTTCAAAGCCGCCGCGGTAGGTGAGCACCAGGCTGATGCCCTCGGCGGTGATATCGTAAATTTTCCAGCCCGCCGGAGTCTTGTGCATGGCGTAGTCCACCGAGACTGCGGGCTTGCCGGGCCGGATGTACTGATTGCGCACTGTCACGTCGGTGGCATTGGGCGCCATCCGGATCGGCTGCACCTGCATCGTCTGTCCCTGATAGGCGCCGATCGCATTGGAATAGACGCGCACCAGCATGCGCCGGAACTCCTGCACCAGCTTTTGCCGTTGTTCGGGTGTGGCATCGCGCCAGGCGCGTCCCACGGCGAGGCGGGTCGATTCCTCGAAATCCACCAGCGGCAGGATTTTTTCCTCGGCCAGGGCCAGCGCCTTGCGGCGGTCGCCGGCTTGCAACTGTTTGTCTTGTTTGATCGTCTGCAGTACCTCGGCGGTGACCTTTTTCACCAGTTCATCCGGAGAGAGCTGTTGCTGCGCGGACGCGCCGAAAGCCTGCAGCAGCAGAACCATCGAAATCGAGAATGTCGCAAGTAGTTTCAGCATTAAAGTCGTCTCGTAAAAAGGGAAGGCAGAGATTCTAGTGGAAGATGATTGCGGCAAGCACGGTTCTACCGGCTGCGGCGTTCCCGAGGCTCGTTTCCATCCGCTATTAACGCGCGGCGGCCCCGCCGGTTGCGGATTTGGGCGAATTTTCGGGGGTATTTGACTCCGGCATTCGCAACATCTCCTTACAATTGCGCTGCGGGGACGGATTTGCCGTTTCCCCCCAGTTTTCCCCTTTATTCGCGGCGATCCGGCCCCATATAGCGGAATGACCCGACTTGCCCAATTCATGCGCGCCATCGCCCAGACAGCGCTGATCGCCGTTTTGTTCGCGGGCGTGATCACAGGCCTGTTTGTCGCGTGGTGGATCGGCGTCTGCGCGCTTCTTGGTTACGGCCTGTATGTGGCTGTGCGGCGCATCGTGGGGCCGAAGCGGGGCTCGCAGCGGCCGGTGTCGTCAGCCCCCGGCGTCATAGAAGGTGAGTACCGGGTGGTGGACGAGGTCTCGCCCCGCCTCGGTGACCGGGTGCACAACCGGCACTGATTCGCCCCTTTCCAGTGGCCTCAGCCTCGCCATGCGCCAGCGATATTTCCCGTGATTTCAAGGACCCGGCGCATCACAGATAAATTCACGCAAGCAATGCAGCCGGCTGCGCAGGCGTTACAAATCGCGGCAGCGATATCCGGTATAAGGGTGCAACCATAAGGAATCACGACATGAATTTGAATCTGTTTTCCGGCGTATTCGACCTGCCGTGGTGGGGCATTGCGCTGGTGGCGCTGGCGCTGACCCACCTCACCATCGTCTCCGTCACCCTGTTTCTGCACCGGCATCAGACACATCACGCGCTTGACCTGCATCCGGTTGCCAGCCATTTCTTCCGGCTGTGGCTGTGGCTGACCACCGGCATGCGCACCCGCGAATGGGTGGCGGTTCACCGCAAGCATCACGCCAGGTGCGAAACCGTTGACGATCCGCATAGCCCCCAGGTACTGGGCATCAATGCGGTGCTATGGGGGGGGGTGGTGCTGTACGTGCGCGAATCGGCGCGTGCCGACACCGTCGAGCGTTACGGACAGGGCACGCCGGAGGACTGGCTGGAGCGCAATCTGTATTCCAAATACGTGCTGTTCGGCCTCACCCTCACCGGCCTGGCCGACGTGCTGCTGTTCGGCATCGTGCCCGGCGCGCTGATCCTGCTGACGCAGATCGCCTGGATCCCGTTCTGGGCCGCCGGCGTCATCAACGGCGTCGGTCATTACTTCGGCTATCGGGATTGGTCCACCGAAGATTCCAGCACCAACATGTTCCCCTGGGGCATCCTGATCGGCGGCGAGGAGCTGCATAATAATCACCACGCCTACGCCACCTCGGCGAAGTTTTCGGACAAGTGGTTCGAGTTCGACATCGGCTGGCTGTACATCCGCCTATTGCAGATGCTGGGGCTGGCGAAGGTCAAGTATCTCGCGCCGGTACCGCGCTTTATCGCGCCCCGGCCGGTTGTGGACGCACACACCCTCGAAGCGGTGATCAGGCATCGCTACGACGTGCTGGCGCGCTACGCAAAATCCCTCAAGGCCGCTTTCAGAGAGGAATTTGACGCGCTCAAGCTCAGCGCGCCGCGTGAAGCCGAGCGCCTGCGCACGCTGAAACGCTGGCTTACCCGCGATGAGCGCACGCTGCTCGAGCGCGAACGCTCGGCACTGGCCAGCGGGCTCGCGATTTCGCCGCGCCTGCAGACGCTGCTTGCCATGCGTCGCGAGCTCACCGCGCTGTGGAGCCGTTCGCTCGCCACGCGCGAGCAACTCGTCGCCCAGTTGCAGGACTGGTGCCGCCGCGCCGAGGCGAGCGGCATCGCGCCGCTGGCGGCGTTGTCGCAGCGCCTGCGCTCCTACGCCTGACGGTGGATTGCCTGTATGCCCGCTGGCCGGGCGCTTTGGCGGAAACCTTTGCCGGCGGCGGGGCGCTGAACTAGGAAGAAAACGCTCGCGTTTTCCCCGATATCGGGGTGTGCGAGGGGGCTTGCCCCCTCGCGTCGTGGACGACTCCGGGTTTTACACGCGCCGATCCACGAACCGCGGCGCTTTCATGCTCTTTTCGAACTCGGCCGCGAGAGTCCCGTTCGGCAGCACTTCGACCGCGGCGCGGACTTCGAATACCTGCTTTACCGATGCGACGATGCTTTGGGTGACCGCGCCGGGATTGGCGTCGCGCTTTACTTCCATCAGCACCTTCAACTGTTCCAGACCGCCATCGACGGTTTCCAGCACCGCCTGGAAGTCGGTGATGTCCGGATTGCGGAACATCATGTCCTCCAACTCGGCGTGGTTGACGTTGACGCCGCGGATCTTGAAGAAACCCGTGGTGCGGTTGGCGTGCTTGATGACCGGGAAGCGCTCGGCGTAGGGGCCGCTGCCTTTGGAATGTTCGATGTAGCGCACCAGGTCGCCTGAATCCCAGCGCAGCAACGGCGTCGCGTGTCCGGTCCACAGCGGCGTGACGCAGAAATTGCCGACTTCACCGTGCGGCACCTGCTTGCCGGTGTCCGGATCGACGACTTCCACGTAAAACAGATCGGTCCAGATGTGGATGCCGTCGTGCGCGGAATTTTCCGCGCCCATCAATCCCGCTTCGCTCATGCCGAACACGTCATAGACCTCCGCACCCCACATCCGCGCGAGTTTCTGGCGCTTGGCATCCGACAAGGTTTCGGCCGAACAGATCAATGTCTTCACCGAGGATGCGGCAAGGTCGATGCCGCTCGCCTCCGCGAGGTTCGCCAGGTGCAGCGCGAAGCTGCTCATGCCGATCAGGCAGGTCGGCCGCAGGGTCTGGATCAGTTCGAGTTGCCCGCGCGAGGGAAAGGCGTTGCCCGCGCCTACCCAGGCCATGCCGACTTTGAATTGCTGCGCGCTGCGCGCCCAGACCTGGCCGGCCGGATGAATGCCGATGGGGAACGATAGGTGGCACAGATCGGCGGCGCCCAGGCCGATGCACGGAAAAGAGCGGCCCCAGGAAATCAGCCCGTAGTGCACGTCCTGGTAGCTGCGCGGGTAAAACACCGGCTTGCCGGTTGCCCCGCCGGAGCGCCAGTATTCCGCGATCTCGGTGGCGGGCACGGCGCAGAACTGGCGCATGAATTCGCCGTGATCGAGCACCCGCAGGGCGTCCTTGGTGAGGATCGGGATCTTCTGCCACACCAGCGGATCGTCGAGCTGCGCCGGGTCGATTCCATCGAGCTTGCCGTGATACCAGGGAATGGTCTTCGCCCGTTCGAAGGCCAGCCGCTTGCGTACCGACTGGATGCCGGCGATCTCCCGGCGTGTCGCGGGCAAGGTGGCTGGATTCGGTTCGTACATGAGTGAGGCCTTCACCAAGGAGCTTCGCGCAAGAACCTGCGCGGCATCATTCAACAGCGGCGGCGGGTCTGGACACGACAGATTCAAGAATATATGATTTGGCATGTTATTCGCAACCGCTCCGGAGCATGCGTTGAGTGTCCCGTTCAGCCCTTCGCAGTCCGCGCCGCAGCAACCCCTGCGCATCGCGGTCATTGGCGGCGGTCCGGGCGGCCTGTACTTCGCCATTCTGATGAAAAAGGCCGATCCGCGTCACGACATCACGGTGTTCGAGCGCAATCGCGCCGATGACACCTTCGGTTTCGGCGTGGTGTTTTCCGACGAAACATTGGGTAAATTTCAGGAAAGCGACGCCGAAAGCTATCGCGCGATCACCGGGGAGTTCGCCTACTGGGGCGCCATCGACGTGAAGGTGCGCGGCCAGACGATACGCTCCGAAGGCCACGGTTTCTGCGGCCTGGAGCGCAAGACCCTGCTGGGCCTGTTGCAGCGGCGCGCTGCCGCGCTCGGCGCAAAACTGCTGTTTCAGAAAGAAGTCACGGACGTGACGCAGCTCCAAGGCTACGACCTCATTGTCGCCGCGGACGGCATCAACAGCGCGGTGCGCGAGCGCTACAAGGATCATTTCGTGCCGCGCATCGACTGGCGCCACAACAAGTTCTGCTGGCTCGGCAGCACCCGGCTGCTGGACGCGTTCACGTTTACTTTCAAAGAGAACCGGCACGGCGTCTGGATCCTCGGCAGTTATCAGTACAAGGCCGGCATGAGCACCTGGGTGCCGGAGTGTTCCGAGGCGACCTGGCGGCGTGCGGGACTGGACAAGGCCGGTGAAGCCGAGAGCGTCGCCTACCTGGAGCAGCTGTTCGCCGAAGAACTGGACGGCCACAATCTTGTCACCAACCGTTCCGTCTGGCGCAATTTCCCGATGATCGAAAACCAGCGCTGGTACTACCGCAACATCGTGCTGCTCGGCGATGCGCTGCATACGGCGCATTACTCGATCGGCTCGGGCACCAAGCTGGCGATGGAAGACGGCATCGCGCTCGCCGACGCACTCGCCTCGACCGGCGATGTCGATGCGGGCCTCGCGCGCTTCGAACGGGTGCGCCGCGAAGAGGTGGAGAAGACGCAGCACGCCGCCGACGTGAGCCTGGTCTGGTTCGAACCGCCGCAGCGCTTCTGGCAGCTGCCGCCGCAGCAACTCGCGTTCAGCCTGCTGACCCGCTCCAAGCAAATCACCTACGAGAACCTGCGCCGCCGCGATCCGCAGTACGTGCGCGAGTTCGATCGCTGGTGGGCCGGGCAGGCGCGCGCCCGGCTCGGCTTCGACATTCCTCAGGACAACCCGCCGCCACCGATGTTCACCCCGTTCCGGCTGCGCGACATGGTGGTGTCGAATCGCGTCGTGGTGTCGCCGATGGGCATGTATTCCGCCGAGGACGGCACGCCGACCCGCTTTCACCTGGTGCACCTTGCCAGCTTCGCGCTGGGCGGAGCCGGGCTGGTGTTCGCCGAGACCACCCACGTGTCGCCGGAGAGCCGCATCACCCCGGGATGCTGCGGCATGTACAAGCCGGAGCACGTTGTGGCGTGGCGCGAGATCACCGATTTCGTCCACCAATCGAGCGACGCGAAAATCTGCCTGCAGCTCGGCCATGCCGGCCGCAAGGGCTCGACCCGGGTCGCCTGGGAAGGCATGGACCTGCCGCTTGTGGAAGGAAACTGGCCGGTCTGGTCGGCTTCGCCGATTGCCTATCTCGAGGGCGGCCAGGTGCCCATCGAAATCGACCGCGCCGAAATGACCCGGGTGCGCGGGCAGTTCGTGCGCGCGGCGAAGATGGCCGACGAAGCCGGCTTCGACATGATCGAGCTGCACATGGCGCATGGCTACCTGCTGTCCAGCTTCATCTCTCCGCTCACCAATGTCCGCAATGATAAATACGGCGGCTCGCTGGCGAACCGCATGAAATATCCGCTGGAGGTGTTCGATGCGGTGCGCGCCGTCTGGCCGGTTGCGAAACCGATGGCAGTGCGCATCTCCGCGACCGATTGGGTCGAGGACGGCGGCCTCACCGGGGAGGATGCGGTGGAGATCGCGAAAATGCTGGCTGAGCACGGCGTGGACATCGTCGATGTGTCCGCGGGCCAGACCACGCAGATGGCGAAGCCGGTGTACGGGCGGATGTTCCAGACGCCGTTTGCCGATGCCATCCGCAACGACGCCAAGGTCGCCACCATCGCGGTGGGCAACATCTTCACTCCCGACCACGTCAACACCATCGTCGCAGCCGGACGTGCCGACCTGGTGGCGCTGGCTCGCCCGCACCTCGCGAATCCACATTTCACCCTGCAGGCCGCGGCACACTACGGCTACCAGCCGCAGCGCTGGCCGGTGCAGTACCTGACCGGCAAGGAGCAGGCCTTCCGCCTGGCTGAGCGCGCCAACGCCGATGAGGCGCAATTGCGCGCGGCATCCCGGCCCGATGTGCGACCCAAGGCGCGCAGCAATGCGCTGCCCGCGAAGAAACCCAAGAAGGTCGCCTGAAGCCATAGGCTGACAACCCCATGCCCACACCCGCACAAATCCAGCGCCTGCGTCCCACGCAACGGCCGCCATCATTCCTCGACGGTTATCTGCCGTACCTGCTTGGCCTCGCCAGTTACGTGATGAACAAGGACTTCGACGATGACGTCAAGGCAGCCGGCCTGTCGCCGCTGGAGTGGCGCACCCTGGCCACCTTGTCCGACGGCGACAGCATCACCGTCGGCCAGCTGTGCAGGAAAGCGGTGGCGCAACAGCCGACCCTGACCAAGGCCATCAAGCGGCTCGACGAGGCGGGGCTGGTGCGGCGCGAAGACGACGCCGCGGACCTGCGCAGGACGCGCGTGTTCATCACCGCGCGCGGCCGCGCCATCGCAGGTGAATTGATTCGCGCCGCGAAGCAACACGAAACGCAGATGGTGCGCAATCTCGGCGCGGCGCAAATCGAGGCGCTGAGGGCGGCGCTGGCGCAGATCCTGGCGCACGGCAACGCGCGTGTTGCGCCGGACCTGATTTCTTCCAGGCTGTCCGCCACGCTCGGCAATCCCGAACAAGCGAAGGAGGATGTATGAACGATCGCGCCGGCAGCGCCGCAGGGCTGGGAATGTTTCCAGGGGCGGACGGATGGCCCGCCGCCGACGGTTCGGCGGTGCCGTATCCGCTGTTTACCGACGAGCGCATCTACCGGCTGGAGCAGGAGCGCATTTACCGCGGTCCGACCTGGTCGTTCCTGGCGATGGAGGCGGAGATCCCCAAACCGTGCGATTTCAAGGCCACCTTCATCGGCGACACGCCGGTGGTGGTGACGCGCGACGAGCACGGCGCGCTGCACGGCTGGGTCAACAAATGCGCGCACCGCGGCGCCATGGTGTGTCGCGCGCCGCGCGGCAACGCGGCCAGCCATGCCTGCATCTATCACCAATGGTCCTACGACCCGGCCGGCAATCTCGAGGGCGTGCCGTTCCGGCGCGGGCACAAGGGCAAGGCCGGGATGCCGGCGGATTTCGATCCGAAGACCCTGGGCTTGCCGAAAATCCGTGTCGCCGCGTTCCGCGGCCTCGTATTCGGCACTTTCCGCGAAGACAGCGGCAGCCTCGAGGACTACCTCGGGGAGGAAAACCGGACGACGATCGCGCGCATTTTCCACAAGCCGGTGGAGTATCTCGGTGTGACGCGGCAGTTCTCGCAATCGAACTGGAAGCTCTACATGGAGAACGCCAAGGATCCCTACCACGCCAGCCTGCTGCACCTGTTCCACACCACCTTCAACATCGCCCGGGTGGGCATGTCCACGCAGTTGATCGAGGACAGCCGCAACGGCTTGCACTCGACCACCCTGATCGTCAAGGGGAGCGAAGCCAACACCGAAGGCTACAGCGAGCAGAAGCTGCGCAGCTACAACGCCGGGGTCAAGCTCGCCGATCCGAGCCTGCTCGACACCCATCGGGAATTCGAGCTGGACACGACCAATCACATCCAGCCGATTTTTCCGAGCCTGGTGATCCAGCAGATCCACAACACCCTGGTGTGCCGGCAATTGCTGCCCAAGGGGCCGGGCGCGTTCGAGCTGAATTTCCATTTCTTCGGTTACAGCGACGACACGCCGGAACTGCGCTGCATGCGCATCCGCCAGATGAACCTGGTCGGGCCGGCGGGCTATATCTCGATGGAGGACACCGAGGCGACCGAACTCATCCAGCGCGTCATCGCGAGTGACGGGAACGGATCCTCCTACATCAACATGGCCAGGGACGGACCCGCGGACGAAGGCTCGATGATCACCGAGCGCCTGGTGCGCAGCATGTGGCGCGGTTACCGCGCGCTGATGGAAGGGGCGGCGTGATGGCGGGCGGATCGGCATCGCGGTCGGCGGCGGGGCCGGTGGCCACCGTTTTACCCAGCACCGTTTCACCCGGCACCGCCTCGCCCGGCACCGCCTCGCCCGGCACCGCCTCGCCCGGCACCGCCTCACCCAACACCATGGCATCGTTCAGCGCCATGGCAGAGCGCGACCTGTACTACGCGCTGGAGCGGCTGCAGACCGAGTACATCCTCGCCATCGATGACGGCCGGCTCGAGGATTGGCCGGATTTCTTTGTCGAGGATTGTCTGTACCGCATCATCCCGAAGGAAAATTTCGACCTCGATCTGCCCGCGGCGGTGATTCATTGTGACAACCGGCGCATGCTGCTCGATCGGGTCACGTCGCTGCGCACCGCCAACATCTACCAGCCGCACCAGTACCGCCACCTGGTGAGCGGCGCGCGCATCCTGGCGCGCGACGATGACGTGGTGAAGATGCAGAGCAACTACGTCGTATTCCAGACCCTGCAGGACGGCGAGACCCATGTCTATCAGGCCGGCCGCTATCTCGATAGCGTCGTATGGAACGAGGGCCGGCTGAAGTTCCGCGAGAAACACGCGGTGTTCGATACGTCGCGGGTGCGCACGTTGCTCGCGACGCCGATTTAAGGGGGTTCCGACCCTCTCCCGTGAATCTGGCCCGCGAGCTTCGCCCTTGAACTCTCGATCGAACTCCCGTTCCGCGGTCCGGCACGCCTTGCCGCGCGCAGTTTCGCTGCGCCCCCGGTAATTCAACACCAGGGTGAAATGGCGGCAGGTTCGTCCCGGGCATCCCGCGCGGCTGATGCGGGTCTTGCCGCCCGGGGTCTTGGAGTATCCGGCGAAAATGGGTTCGTCCCGGGCATCCCGCGCGGCTGATGCGGGGGTCATGGCATACGCGATGCCGGTACCCGGGTTAATTATGCTCCAGCATCCCGGCGGGGCCTCCTGGACAGATGGGATTGGAGCGCACCCGGATTCAAGCGGCAATACGGCAATTGCGGCGGCGCGCTAAGGTAGCGGCGCGAATCGCGTCTGGCATCCAGCGCGCGGCACCGACAGGAGATTTCCCATGTTGAACGGCAGAACCGCCCTGGTAACGGGCTCGACCAGCGGCATCGGGCTCGCCATCGCCGAGATGTGCGCCGCCCATGGCGCGAACCTGATCCTCAACGGTCTTGGCGACGCCACGGAAATCGAAGCGCTGCGCAGCCGTCTCGCCGCCAGGCACAGGGTGAAGGTGCGTTACGACGCCGCCGACATGACTCGGCCGGAATCGATCGAAGCGATGATGAAAAACGGCATTGCCGAGTTTGGCGCCATCGACGTGCTCGTCAACAATGCCGGCATCCAGCACGTTGCGCCGATTGACGAGTTTCCGGTGGACAAGTGGCACGCCATCATCGCCGTCAATCTGGTGTCCTCGTTTCATACCACGCGGCTGGCGCTTCCCGGCATGAAACAGCGCAAATGGGGCCGCATCGTCAATCTCGCCTCGGCGCACGCGCTGGTGGCCTCGCCGTTCAAGTCCGCGTACGTCGCGGCCAAGCACGGGCTGGCCGGCCTGACCAAAACCGTGGCTCTGGAGGTGGCCGAACACGGCATCACGGTAAACGCCATCTGCCCCGGTTACGTGTTGACGGCGCTGGTGCAAAAGCAGATCCCCGATACCGCCAGGGCGCGCGGCATCACCGAGGAAGAAGTGAAAAAGAACGTGCTGCTGGCGGCGCAGCCGACCAGGCAGTTCGTCACGGTGGAGCAGGTGGCGGCATTCGCGGCCTTCCTGCTGAGCGACGCAGCCGCTTCGATCACCGGCGCAATCATGCCGATGGACGGGGGCTGGACGGCGCAGTAGCCGGTGGCGGTGCAGCCCGGGACGCCAGCTTCGTTGATCGACGGGATCGCGGTTCGCCAATACTCAGGAGTCGGCAAGTAAGACGACAGTAATTTCCCGAAAAGCCGCGCCAGTGCTTGCTCTACGAGCAGTGGATGTTGTGCAACTAACCGATTTCTGAGTAAGCCCGAAAACCAGAGAGGTGCAAAATGAGCCAGACAGACGCCACAGAATTTGACGCCATCATCATCGGCACCGGCCAGTCCGGCCCCGCCCTGGCCGCGCGCCTCGCCGCTGCCGGCATGAAGGTCGCGATCATCGAGCGCGGCAAGTTCGGCGGCACCTGCGTCAACGACGGATGTATCCCGACCAAGGCGCTGGTGGCGAGCGCTTACGCGGCGCACCTGGCGCGGCGTGCCGCGGACTACGGCATAGTCATAGGCGGCGAGGTGTCCGTGGACATGAAAAAAGTGAAGGCGCGCAAGGATGCGATCAGCGGCAAGTCCAGGCTGGGTGTCGAATCCTGGATGCGGGGCCTCGCGACGGCGCGCGTCATCCAGGGCCACGCCCGCTTCGAATCGCCTCACACGGTGCGCGTCAACGGCGAGCTGCTGCGCGCGGACAAGCTGTTCATCGACACCGGCGGCAGGGCGCTGGTGCCGCCGGTGCCCGGCCTTGCCGGCGTCCCGTACCTCACCAACTCCAGCATCATGGACGTGGATTTCCTGCCGGAGCACCTGTTGATCCTGGGCGGCAGCTACATCGGCCTGGAATTCGCGCAGATGTACCGGCGCTTCGGCAGCAGGGTCACGGTGGTGGAGAAGGGGCCGCGGCTGATCGGCCGCGAGGACGAGGACATTTCGCAGTGCGTGCGCGACATCGTCGAGGGCGAAGGCGTCACGGTGGAGACCGGCGCCGATTGCATTTCCGTGACCGGCCGCGGCAATGGCATGGCGCTGAATATCGATTGCGGCGGCACGCCGAAGGAGGTGGCCGGGTCGCATCTGCTGCTCGCCATCGGCCGCATTCCCAATACCGACGACCTGGGTCTCGACAAGGCCGGTATCCAGACCGATGCCCGCGGCTACATCAAGGTGGATGACCGGTTGCGCACCAATGTGCCGGGCGTCTGGGCGATGGGCGACTGCAACGGGCGCGGCGCCTTCACCCATACCTCCTACAACGACTACGAGATCGTCGCCGACAACCTGTTGAACGACGACACGCGCAGCGTGCACGACCGCATCGCCGCCTACGGCCTGTTTATCGACCCGCCGCTGGGCCGCGTCGGCATGACCGAGGAGGAGGTGCGCAAAACCGGGCGCAGGGCGCTCACCGGCAAGCGCATGATGAGCCGCGTCTCGCGCGCGGTGGAGAAGGGCGAGTCGCAGGGTTTCATGAAAATCACGGTGGATGCCGAAACGAAGCAGATTCTCGGCGCGGCCATCCTCGGCGTGGGCGGCGATGAAGCCATCCACGCGCTGCTCGACACCATGTACGCCAGGGCGCCTTACACCGTGGTGCAGCGCGCGATGCACATCCATCCGACCGTCTCCGAACTGCTGCCGACGGTGCTGGGAGGGTTGCAGCCTCTGGAATGAAAATTATATTAAAAATGACAATCAACTGGCTCGCAGAGCAGCGCCGATACGGCATTCTGTATAAATAAAGAAAAAGAATAAGGGCGCGCCGGCGGGGCCGGCGCGCCCTTCAGTGGATTTGACCGGGACCCGCAAGCAGGTCTTTCGTCAGTTATTTCCTGTTGAATTCCTTCCACGGATCTTTAACGGCGGTGCCGATCGTCTCCACCTCGACATTGGCCAGTTGTCCGCCGACCCGGCGGGTTTCGCGCAGGTACATGTTCTGCACGATGTCGCGCGTTGCCGGGTCGATGGAGATGGGGCCGCGGGGGCTGTTGGGATTCTTGTAGCGTTTGATGATTTCCATGGTCTTGTCCGGGTCGATCCTGCCTTTTTGCTCGCGGATGGCCTGATAGAGCACGTCCATGCTGTCCCAGGCGCCGACCGCCAGAAAATTGGGCGTGGATTTGTCGCCGTACTCTTTTTTCCAGGCGGCGACGAACGCCTTGTTGGCCGGCCGATCCGCGGCAGCGGAATAGTGATGCGTCGAGATCACACCGATCGGCACATCGCCCATGCCGGGCAGTTCCTCATCGGTCACGATGTCGCCGGGACCGATCAGCTTCACGCCTGCCTTGTCCAGGCCCAGCTCGCCGAAGGCCTTCATGATCTGGGTGGCCTGACGGCCGGCGGGGATGAATACGAACAGGACTTCCGGCCTGGCGTCCTTGGCGCGCTGCATGAACGGCACGAAGTCCGGATTGGCTAGGGGCATGCGCACCTTGCCGACGATTTCCCCGCCGCCTTCCCTGAACGCGCGCTCGAACGCTTCCTCGCAATCGTGGCCGGGCGCAAAGTCGCTCACCGCGATGTAGGCGCGCTTGTACTTCTTCGCCGCCCACTGGCCCAACGGATAGGAGGATTGCCACAAGGTGAACGAAGTGCGCGCGATGTACGGCGAACGGGTGGTGATGACCGACGCGCCGGCATTTGAAATGACGAATGGGACTTTGGCCTCCGCGGTGAGCGGGGCGATCGCCATCGCGTTCGGCGTCCACACCACGCCGGTAAGCAACTGGACCTTGTCGCGCACGATCAGCTCCTGCGCCAGTTGCTTGGCCTTGTCCGGGTTCGGGCCGCCGTCATCGCGGACGACAAGATCGATCTTGACACCGGGGGGCAGGTTCCGCTCGTTGAGCTTCATGTACAGCTTCAAGCCCTTGTCGAGGTATTCGCCCAGGGTGGCGTTGGGCCCCGAATAGGTGTTGACCACGCCGATCTTGACGGTCTGGGCGAAGGCCGGCGCGGCGCCGAGCGCGAACACAGCGGCGGCGGCCGCGAGGGCGGTGAACGGAATGCTGCGTTTCATGGGTTACTCCTCCGGTTTGTGATGCAGGCGCGCGATTGTATTACTTCAACGGCGGGCGGGCGCAATTCGTTGACCCGTCGCAAACAGGGCTGTTCCACCGCGTTGCACTGACCGGGCAGCGCTCTTTGCCGGGAGGATCAACGCGCCGCGCGGCCGGCGCCGTTCGACGGCTCGCGACCCCGGCGGGATTCCTTCAGCAGGGGCGCCAGCCGTTTCCACACCGTATCCAGAATCAGCGGTTGCGCCTGCTCCGTCGGATGGAGGTTGTCCGGCTGGTACAACTCGCGTTTCTCGGCCAGGCCCTCGAGCAGGAACGGCACCAGCGGCACGTTGTGCGAGCGCGCCAGTTCCCGGAAGGTGCGCTCGAACGCGCTGGTGTACTGCGCTCCGTAATTGGGCGGCAACTTCATGCCCGCCAGCAGCACCCGCGCGCCGGCGTGTTGCGCGCTGTGGATGATGCTGGCGAGATTGGCGCGCAGCTGCGCCACCGGCAGGCCGCGCAGGCCGTCGTTGGCCCCCAGCGCCACCACCACCACCGCCGGTTTTTCGCGCGCCAGGGCGGCTGCGATGCGCGAGGCGCCGCCGGCACTGGTCTCGCCGCTGATGCTGGCATTGGCCACGCTATAATCGAGGTGCTCGCGTTTCAGGCGTTCCGCCAGCAGTGCCACCCAACTCCTGCTCTGTGAAATCCCGTAGGCGGCCGACAGGCTGTCTCCATAGACAAGAATGGTCCGCGCCGCCAGGGCGTCGCCGCTCACGGCGAGCAGCGCGCCGCTCAGGGCGAACAGCGCGGCAAAAAACAGGTTTCTAAACATGCGTGTGGCTGCGACGGGCGATCAAGGTGGGGAAACGGCGGGCCGATCATCCGGGGACGCGGCGGCGGTAACCTTACCCATTATGGAGGCTACGGGATTATCGAAGGTCGTTCCCGACGGCGCAAGCGAACTGGTCATTCTGGACGATGTCGGCTTTTCGGTGTTCCCCGGTGATGCGCTCGCCATCGTCGGCGCCTCGGGGTCGGGGAAATCGACCTTGCTCGGATTGCTCGCCGGCCTGGATACGCCCAGCAAGGGCAAGGTGCGCATCGGCGGCACGGAGTTGTTCTCGCTGGACGAGGACGGCCGCGCGGCGCTGCGCGGCCGGCTGCTCGGCTTTGTGTTCCAGTCGTTTCAGTTGCTGCCGGCGCTCAATGCGCTGGAGAACGTGATGCTGCCGCTGGAACTGGCCGGCGATGCGAACGCTCCGGCGCGGGCCGAGGCGATGCTGCGGCGCGTCGGTCTCGGCGCGCGGCTGCGGCACTATCCGAAGACCCTGTCCGGCGGCGAACAGCAGCGAGTGGCGCTGGCGCGGGCGTTCGTCACCGAGCCGAAACTGCTGCTGGCCGATGAGCCCACCGGCAACCTCGACGCCGCCACCGGCGCGGGCATCATCGAACTGATGTTCGAACTGAATGCCGAGCGCAATACCACCTTGATGCTGGTGACGCACGACGAGGCGATCGCCCGCCGCTGCCCGCGCAAGATCCGGCTTGCCGGCGGGCGCATCCTCGCGCCGGAGGCCTGACTGCCATGTTCAAACTGTCGCTCAGTAAACTGTCGCTCAGAATGCTGGCACGCGACTGGCGCGCCGGCGAATTGCGGGTGCTCGCCGTGGCGCTGGTGCTGGCGGTGGCGAGCGTCACCAGCGTGTCGTTCTTTGCCGACCGGGTATGGCAGGCGCTCACCCGGGAAGCGCACCAGATGCTGGGCGGCGACTTGCTGCTGGTGGCCGATCATCCGTGGAGCCAGTCGTTCAAGGACGATATCGCGAGGAGCGGTCTGGCGCGCGCCGAAAGCGTGAACTTCGTCAGCATGGCGCGCGCCGGCGACCAGGCGCAGCTCTCGGCCATCAAGGCGGTGTCACCGGGTTATCCGCTGCGCGGCAAGCTGCGGGTTGCGGACAACCTCAATCAGCCCGACCGCAGCACCGATCAATTGCCGCCGCCCGGCACCGCCTGGGCCGACGAGCGCCTGATGGCGGCGCTTAACCTGCGCTCCGGCGATCAGCTCGAACTGGGCAACGTCAAGCTCACCGTCGGCGCGGTGCTCACCCTGGAGCCGGATCGCGGGGTGTCGTTCCTCAACGTCGCGCCGCGGCTGCTGATCCACATCGATGACCTGCCGGCCACCGGCCTGGTGCAGACGGGCAGCCGCATCACCTATCAACTGTTCGCCGCCGGCGAACGCGAACAGGTGGATGCCTTCGAGCGCCGCGCCAGGGCGCATCTCGGCCGCGGCGAGCGCATCGAGAGCCTGGAGAACGCGCGCCCGGAAATGCGCGCCGGACTGGATCGCGCCCAGCAGTTCCTCGGCCTCGCGGCGATGCTGGCGGTGATCCTGGCCGCTACCGCGGTGGCGCTGGCGGTGCGCCGCTACATCCGCCGGCATCTTGACGGCTACGCGGTGATGCGTTGCATGGGGGCGCGCCAGCCGACCTTGCTCGCGCTGTTCTGCTGGGAATTTCTGCTGCTCGGCGTGGCCGCATCGGCTGCTGGCTGCGTGCTCGGCTTTGCCGGCCAGGCGTTGCTCGGTCTGTGGCTCGCGCAGCTGGTCGCTGCCGCGCTGCCGTTGCCCGGCCCGTGGCCGGCGCTGCAGGGCATGGCCATGGGCCTCGCGTTGCTGCTCGGCTTTGCGCTGCCGCCCCTAGTGCAGTTGAAGAACGTGCCGGCGTTGCGGGTGCTGCGGCGCGATGTCGGTCCGCCGCGGCAGAACGCCCTGGCGGTATATGCCGCGGCCCTGGGCGTATTGTTCGCCCTGCTGTGGTGGCAGGCAGGCGACCTGAAACTCGGGACCACCCTGTTCGGCGGATTCGCCGCGGCTTTCGCGGTGTTTGCCCTGGCGGGCTACTTCGCGCTCGGCGCCATCGGCCGGCTGGGTCGCGGCGGCACCTTGTCGTGGCGCTACGGGCTGGCCAACCTGCGCCGCCGCGCGCAATCGAACACCGTGCAGATCGTCGCGCTCAGTCTCGGGTTGACCGCGATCCTGCTGCTCACCTTCATTCGCACCGATCTGCTGGAGTCCTGGCGCATGCGGCTGCCGCCGGATGCGCCGAATCGCTTTCTGCTCAATATCCAGCCCGGCCAGTTGCAGCAGGTCACCGATTTTTTTGCGCAAAACCGCATCCGGACGCCGAACATCTACCCGATGGTGCGGGCGCGCATGAGCGCCATCAACGGCCGCGCGGTGGGCGTGGAGGACTTCACCGATGAGCGCGCCCGGCGCCAGATCGAGCGCGAATTCAACATGACCTACCTCAGCCGCCTGCCGCCCGACAACCAGGTGACGCAGGGCAAATGGTTCTCGCCCCAGGAATTTGAATCGGGCGCGATTTCGGTGGAGCACTGGATCGCCGAGCGTCTCGGCATCAGGCGCGGCGACCGGCTCACCTTCGTCGCCGCGGGCCAGACGTTCGAGGCGCCGGTGACCAGCATCCGCACCCTCGACTGGGACACGATGCGGCCCAATTTTTTCTTCGTCACCACGCCGCGACTGATGGAGAAGCTGCCGGCGAGCTTCATGACCAGCTTCCACGCGCCGCCTGCGGATACGCAAATGACAGCGCGCCTGTCCCGGGTATTTCCCAACGTCACCGTGATCGATGTCACCACCATCATGCGCCAGGTGCAGGACATCATGGACCAGGTGATACGCGCGGTGCAGTTCGTATTCCTGTTCGCGCTCGCCGGCGGTGTGCTGGTGCTGTACGCGGCCCTTGCCGCAACCCAGGACGAGCGCCGGCAGGAGGCGGCGCTGATGCGCGCCCTGGGCGCGAGCCGCTCGCAGGTGCTGTCCTCGCAACGCGCCGAATTCGCCGCGCTCGGGCTGGTGGCCGGGCTGCTGGCCGCGTCCGGGGCAAGCGCCATCGGTTACGTGCTGGCGGCGCGGGTGTTCCAGATACCCTGGCAATTCAACGGCTGGATCTGGTTCGCCGGGCCCGCCCTTGGCCTCGCCTGCGTCGCCTTCAACGCCTGGGCCGGCGCCCGCGCCGCGCTCAATCACGCGCCGCTGCTGGCGTTGCGCGAGGGCTGAAGGCGGTGAAGGGCGATTGCGTGAAGCGTTTTACTTACCATGCTTTTTTCAAGACCGCCGGCTGGATGCGGAACCGGGAGGGCTGATGAGCGAAACCTTGCTGGCGGTGGCGGTGCTGATGCTGGCCGGCGTGCTGGTGCTGCAAATCGCGGCTTTCGCGCGCGGCCGCAGCGATCACGGCGCCCTCGAGCGCCTCGGGCGGCGCAACGAAGAAATCGGCGAACGCGTGGAGCGTGAACTGCGCACCGAGATCGGCGCCGGCCGCAGGGATGCGCTCGAGGCGGCGCAGGTTCAGCGCGCCGAATTGTCCGCCAGCATCAATCAGTTCTCCCAGGGCGTGCTGGCACAGATGACCAGCATGGCGGCGGTACAGAACCGGCAGATTGACGGCTTCGCGCAGCAGTTGACCAGGCTGGTCGAGTCCAACGAAAAGCGCCTGACCGAAGTGCGCAACGTGCTCGAGACCAAGTTGCGGGAAATGCAGGCGGACAACTCGGCGAAGCTCGAAGAGATGCGCAAGACGGTGGACGAAAAACTGCACGCCACCCTGGAGAAACGGCTCGGTGAATCGTTCAAGCAGGTGAGCGACCGGCTCGAAGCGGTGCACCAGGGCCTGGGCGAGATGCAGACCTTGGCCGCCGGCGTGGGCGACCTGAAACGGGTGCTGACCAACGTCAGGACGCGCGGCACCTGGGGCGAGGTGCAACTGGGCGCGCTGCTGGAGCAAATGCTCACCGCGGAACAGTTTTCGCGCAACGTTGCGACCCTTCCCGGATCGAGCGAGCGGGTGGAGTTCGCCATCAGGCTGCCGGGGCGCCAGCATGATCATCCGGTGTGGTTGCCGATCGATTCCAAATTCCCGGTCGAGGACTACGAGCGGCTGATGGCGGCGCAGGACCGGATCGATCCGGCCGGCGTGGAAGAGGCGTCGAAACAGATCGAGCTGCGCCTCAAGGCCGAAGCCAAGACGATTTGCGAAAAATACGTCGGCCCGCCGCACACTACCGATTTCGCCATCCTGTTCCTGCCGACCGAGGGCCTGTACGCGGAGGCGCTGCGCCGCCCCGGGCTGGCCGACGTGCTGCAGCGCGAGTACCGCGTGACCATCGCCGGCCCCACCACCTTGAGCGCGCTGCTCAACAGCCTGCAGATGGGCTTTCGCACGCTCGCCATCGAACAGCGTTCCAGCGAAGTCTGGGAACTGCTGTCGGCGGTCAAGACCGAGTTCGGTCGCTTCGGCGAGGTGCTGGCGAAGACCCGGGCGCAACTGGAAACCGTGACCCGCTCCATCGGCCACGCCGAGACCCGCACCCGCCAGATCGCGCGCAAGCTGAAAGACGTCGAGGGACTGCCGGCCGAGGCGGCCGCCTCTCTGCTGGGCGAATCGCCCGGTGCGGAGGACGACGAGGCGGCGGCATAGGATGGGAACCCGCCGCCCCGCTTCGTTGTCGGCGGCCGCGCCGGCAACGAAGCGGGGACGCGATATTGGCTGTTGTGCAAGAAATATCGCGAGTTTATTTGCGGCACTGCGAAATTACTCGCGCCTATGATCGGGCGCCGCGAGGGCGCTATCGCCCGTACCGGGCGCATCCGCCTCAGCGTAGCCGCGCCGCCAGCCGCCCGATCAGCCCGTTGGCAAACACCGCCAGCACGAAGGTGATCAGCAGTACCGCGTACAGATCCGGAATGTGGAATGCCTCGTATTGCTGGATGGCGAGGAAACCCAGGCCGCGGTTGGACAGCTTGATTTCGGCGAGCAGGGTGCCGATGATCGCCACCCCGAGGCCGAGGCGCATGCCGGTCACCACGGCGGGCAGCATGGCGGGCAGGTACACCTTGCTCATGAGCTCCCAGCGGCCCGCCTTGAAACTCCGCGCCACCTGCACCAGGACCGGCGGGACCTGCAGTGCGCCGTCGAAGGTTGCGATCATCACCGGGAAGAATGCGGAGAACGCGGCAATGGCGATCTTGGAGCCGATTTCGACGCCGAACAGGATCATCAGCACCGGCAGGAAAATGATCTTGGGCGTGGGCGCGAGCACGTTCAGCCAGGGATGCAGCATGCGGCCGAGAAAATTCGACAGCCCCATCGCCAGCCCGATGGCGATGCCCGACAGGGTGCCGATGGTGAAGCCGCTCAGGATTTCGTAAGCGGAGCGCCACAGGTGACCGTAGAACGCCGGGTCGGCGAGTTGCTCGGCCGCCGACCCGAGCACCGTCAGCGAAGAGGGCACGACGCCCTGGAAAACCAGGCCCGAGCGGGCCAGGGCCTCCCAGGCGAGCCAGGCGCCGAGCAAGGTGACGATGCGGATGCGCGCCATCTTGCCGAGGCGCAGGCGTGCGCCACCGGCGCGCTGGTTTGCGCCGTTGCCGCGCGCGTTCACGCCGCAATCCTCGCGAACTGCCGGCCGCGGCGTCCGGCGAACGCCTGCTCCAGCCGTTCCGCCGCATGGAAACCCAGCACGCTGACCCCCAGCACGAACATCACGGCGCCGTACATGGCGGGAATGTCGAAGCGGTCGTACATGCGGCCGACGAGGAAGCCCAGACCGCCGAAATTCGCCAGGTACTCCAGGCCGACCACGTTGAGGGTGGTGTAGATGAAGGAGAGCCGCAGGCCGGTGAACACCGTCGGCAGAGCCGAGGGCAGCAGCACCTTGTGGAGAATCTGCCGCTCACTCATTTTGAACGAGCGGCCCACGTTCACCAGGACTTGCGGCACGCGATCCAGGCCCTCATAGGTCTTGAGCAGCACCGGAATCACGCCCGAGACGAAACCGACAATGGCGATGGTGTGGAGGTTGCGGCCGAACAGCACCAGGAACAGCGGATAGAGCAGGATCAGCGGCGCGGAGAACATCGCCCCGGCCCAGCCTTCGTAGGCCACGCCGTAGGCCGGATGGCGGTACATCAGCCATCCCGCCGGAATGCCGATCAGCGCCGAGGCGAGCGTGGCCGCGAGCGCAATCAGCAGGGTGGTGAAAAACGCCGCGGCCAGCGGTTCTTCCTGCGCCAGCCGCCAGCATGCCGCGGCGATCTCCGAGGGTGGCGGCACAAGGTAAGGCGACACCCATCCGGCGCGGCTGGCCAGTTCCAGCAGCGCGATGAAGCCGACCAGGATCGCGCCCCCCAAGGCGGGCGCGATCCACTTCTGCCGCATGGCTTCAGCGCTTACTGGAGTTCGCCGACATAGCGCTGCAGGTCTTTCATCTGCGCCGGCGTCGGCGGTTTGGCGAGGCGCTTGTCCTCGAGCGCCTGCTGGATCGACAGCTCGATGTTGTGGAGCTTCTTCATCTGCAGCACCGACTTCGGGTACATCTGATCGCGCGCCGCACGGGCGGTCTCGACGTCAACCTTGGCGTCCTTTGCCCAGAGCTGGACAATAGCCGGGTCGGAGTAGGCGAGATCGATCGACTGCTGGTAGGCGGCGAGAAAACGCTTCACCAGCGGTGCATTCGCCTTCAGGAAGTTGGTATTCGCCACATGGACGCGCACCGTCTGGGTGCTCACCCCGGGGGCGTCGTTGCCGTTCACGATGCGCACGATCTTGCCCTGCTTGATGAGGTCGTAGCCCAGCACCCCCGCCGACCAGCCCGCATCCACCTGGCCGGACATCACCTGGGTCATGGTCGCCGCGGGCCCGCCGGCGCTGACCAGCTTGGTGTTGGTGCCGAATGCCTTGACCAGCGCCTGGGCCAACAGCTGCGAGGAGGCGCCGGGACGCGAGAACGCCAGGGTCTTGCCGTTCATGTCCTTCATGCTTTTGATGCCGGAATCGGCCTTGGCATACCACCAGATATCGGCCGCTCCGGTCATTTCCGCGGCGACAATGGCGATGGGCGCACCCTTGCCCCAGGCGGTGATGGCGCCGAGGATGCCGGTGGTCAGGCACATGTCCAGACTGCCGGTGATGACCGGGTTTTCGCAATCGGAGCCGCCCGAGGTCCAGAGCACCTCCAGCTCGATGCCGGCTTTCTTGAACGTGCCATGCGCCTGGTCGGCGTAAGCGAATATGGTCGCGTCCCACAGGCCCTTCTGGCTTCCCGCGACTTTGATTTTTTCCTGCGCCGCGGCGCCCAGTGGCGCTGCCAGCGCCAGCGCGGCGGCAATTGCCGTAATCGCCGCATGCGTCGCAGTCATTCCTTTCGTCGCGATCGTCCCATATGTCGCCGCTACGAGCCGGGTCTGCTTGAACACTTCGGTGAACTTCATGGTACTCCTCCTTCAAATGATGCTGTTGTGTATCCCTGTAGCGCTCAGTGTCCCGCTGCGGCGCCGGTCTGCAATGCCGCCTCGCTGGCGGCAAGTCCCCGCGATGCCTCCTCGCGCAGGTCGCGCCAGATGCTCGCGACCAGCACGCCGAAGCGCTCGCTCTCGATGATGGCCGATGAGCGCGGCCGCGGCAGGTCGATGTTCACCACCCGCTTGATGCGCCCCGGTCTGAAGGTCATCACCACCACCTTATCGGAAAGCTGCACCGCTTCGGTGATGCTGTGGGTGATGAGCAGGCTGGTCTGCCGCAATTCCCGGTGCACCTGCAGCAGCTTGTCGCCCAGCAGCAGCCGCGTCTGCTCGTCGAGCGCGCCCAGCGGCTCGTCCATCAGCAGGATCTTGGGCCGGGCGGCGAGGGTGCGGGCGATGGCGGTCCGCGCCTTCATGCCGCCCGAAAGCTCCGCCGGGTAGCGCTCCGAGAAATCCGCGAGGCCGACCAGTTTCAGCAGCGCCATGGCGCGTTCGCGGCGCTCCTCGCGGCCCACGCCCTGGATTTCCAGCGGAAATTCGACGTTCTCGCGGGCGCTGCGCCAGGGAAAGGTGGATTCCTCCTGGAACACCATGCCGATGTCCGGATGGCAGCCGTTCACCTTCACGCCGTCGATCAGCACTTCGCCTTCGTAATCGGTGAGCAGGCCGCCGATGATGTTGAACAGGGTCGACTTGCCGCAGCCGCTGGGGCCGATGACGGAAATGAATTCGTCCTGATACACCTCAAGCGACACCCCGGCCAGCGCCGACACCGCGCTCGCGTCTGAGCCGAATTGCTTGCTGATGTTGTTGACCACCAGTAGAGCCGCCATTTTCTCCTTCGCCTTGACGCGTTGCGCCGGCCTGTCGTGCGCCCGCGCATGACTGCGGACCTGTTTTTTCTGCCGCTGCGAAAACGATATTCGCATACTTCCCTGGATCGGCCTACTTCGATCGATGTTGCGGTGCATGGTCTTGACGCTGCTCCGGCGCCCTGTTGCGCATGCGCAGCCCTTGGCCTTAGCATGCTTGGCGAACCCACTCAGGAGCCATGTTCCCATGACCAGCGGCAGCGTGCATCAGGGCGGGGTTGCGGGAACCCGCTGGGACACTACCCAGTACCTGCGCTTTGCCGATCACCGGCTGCGGCCGGCGCTGGAGTTGCTCGATCGCATTGCGCTCGAATCCCCCGGCGTGGTGTATGACCTGGGCTGCGGCACCGGCAGCGTCGCGCGCCTGATGGCCGAGCGCTGGCCCGGCGCGCGCGTCAGCGGCGTGGACAACTCGCCGCAGATGCTGGCGACGGCGGCTGCGACCCCGGCACGGGTGCGCTGGGTCGAGGCCGATATCGAACGCTGGCAACCCGAGCAGGCGCCCGATCTCATCTACTCCAACGCGACCCTGCACTGGGTGGACGGACATCGGCAGCTGTTTCCGCGGCTGGCCGGCTGGCTCAATCCGGGCGGATGCCTGGCGGTGCAGATGCCGCTCAGCTGGAGCACGCCGTCACATGTGCTGATGCGCGCCACGCTTGCCGACGGCGGGCCGAACGGCGCGCCGCTCGGCAGCGCGGCGCTGCGGCAAAGCATGGATCGGGACTGGGTCGAGCCCGCGGCGCTGTACTACGACCTGCTCTCGGGATTGGCAACGAATCTTGACATCTGGGAAACCGAATATCTGCAGATTCTCGAGGGCGAGGACGCGGTGCTCGAATGGGTGAAGAGCACCGGGCTGCGGCCGGTGCTGCACGGCCTGGACGAGCGTGAGCGCGCGCTTTTTCTGACCGAGTACACGCGCCGGTTGCGCAACGCCTATCCGCTGCGCGCCGGCGGCCGCACGCTTTACCCGTTCCGCCGCCTGTTCATCGTTGCGACGGTGGCAGGCCGTTGATGGCCCGCGCCACCGGCTGTTTGCCGGCCAGGTAACCGGCCTCGAAGCAGGCCGGCGAGAAACGCGAGCGCCGCAGAAAAATCTGCTGCCACGCCGCGGGCACCCGGTAGTCGGCGAACCGGCTGTGCACGCCTTCCCAGTCGTTTCGCAAATAGACCCCGCCGCCGGCAGCCACGCGCGCCATCACCTCGAGGTAGCCGTTTACCTGGTCCTCGCTCATTTCCTGGAAACTGGCGACGTTGACGAACAGGTCGATCGCGCCTTCGGTCATGCGCTCGAGGTCCTGCGGGCCGAGGAACCACAGGGATTTGCCGCGCAAGGTGGCGTTGTCGAAGCGTTCGATGGCGCGCGCTTCACGATAGGTTCCGACGCTGCGCCCGGGCAGGCGTTGCGGCAGATAAGTGGAAGAAACCAGCAGCGACGCGGGGATGTCGAGCAGCGCATAGCTGAGGCGCGGGTTCACCTGCGCCAGCACGTAGCCGATGCGTCCCCAGCCGGGGCCGAGGTCTGCGACCACCAGCGGCTGATCGGCGACGGCGGGATTCAATTCGAGCAGATTGTAGAAGTCGTCCACCGACGCGAGCAGATCGAGCGACAGCAGCTTGCCGTCCACCTCCAGATTGCGTCCAGGCCGGACGGGCTTGTCATCGACCAGCGGCAGTCGCGCCGGCGCATCCGACAGCGTTGATTGCAGCCTGCCGAGCAGCCCCAGATGGTCGCGGGCTTTCACCACCTGGTAATAGCTCCACAGGAATAGCGTGTAGAGCCGGTGGTCATCGAGGGTCAGGCCGTGAAAGCGGGTGTTGTAGAACTCGTTTTCGACGCCGTTGATGCCGGCCACGTCGAACACTTCAGCGAATGCGCCCGATTCATTGGCCCAGTAATCGTTCGGGCGATACGGCGCGCCGGCGCGGCGGTTGTCGTCGCGCATCAGCTCCAGCAAGGCGGCTTGTTCGGATGACAGCGGCATGGCGGAGAATTATGCGCTTTCCGCCCGGCGTTTCGCCAGCATGCGGGGGCGGGCGAAGGATCGAGTACCTGGCGCGCCGTTTCCGTTCCATTCCGGGGCGCAGGACTGCGCTGTCCCGATGCAGGATCGCTGGCCTGCGCTGGTTCTTCCCAGCGGCGGCAGGAAAGCGTCTGGTTCGTCCCGCCGATTCGGACCCGATCAGCCAGGCCCTCGCGCTGATTGATCCTCCATGAAGGTGCCCCCTCAGGACACGCCCAGCCAGCGCTCCTGCACCGCCGTGTCCGCCCTGAACGCAGCGGTGCCGCCGGCGAACACGATGCTGCCGTGGCCCATCACCAGCACCCGCTTGGCAACGTTGAGCGCGAAGGTCAGCTTCTGTTCGACCAGGACCACGCTCACGCCTTTCGCCGCGATCTCGCCGATGACGCGCATCACCACATCGACGATCAGCGGCGCCAGGCCCTCGGTCGGCTCGTCGATGAAAATGATGCGGGGATTGCCGAGCAGCGAGCGGCAGATGGTCAGCATCTGCTGCTCCCCTCCGGACAGCTTGCCGGCCGGGGTTGCGCGGCGCTCGTGGAGCCTGGGAAAGAACCCGTACATCTGTTCCACGCTCCAGCTCACGCCTCCGGAAAGAGCCGGCTTGGCGCCGATGCGGAAATTCTCTTCGACCGTGAGATGGCTGAAGACCAGCCGCTCTTCGGGGACATAGCTCAGGCCGTGACGGCAAATTCTGTAGGGGCGCAGGCCGGCGAGTTCCGCGCCGTCCAGCCTTACCGAACCCGACGAGGGCGGAACGATGCCCATGATGGCCTTGAGCAAGGTGGAGCGGCCCGAACCGTTGCGGCCCAGCAAGGCGACGATTTCGCCCTGGCCGACCGCAAGGTCCACGCCGTGCAGCACATGGCTCTTGCCGTAGTGCGCATGCAGTGCGGAGACGGCGAACAGCATGGTCAGCGCTTCTTTCCCAGGTACGCTTCCTGCACCGCCTGGTTGGCGCGGATTTCTTCGGGTGTGCCGGTGGCCAGGATTTCCCCGTAAACCAGCACCGATATCCGGTCGCACAGCGAAAACACCACGTCCATGTCGTGTTCGACGACCAGCAAGGTCTTGCCCCGGACCACCTCGCGCACCAGTTCCACCGCGTAGGCCGCCTCCTCGGTGGACATGCCCGCGGTCGGTTCGTCGAGCAGGATCACTTCGGCCCCGGTGGACAGGGTCATGCCGATTTCCAGCGCCCGCTGCTCGGAGTAGGCCAACTCGCCGGCAGGGGTATCCTGGCGCGCCTGCAGGCGCACCTGCGTGACCAGCTCCAGCGTGTTCGCGTTCACCGATTCCAGCGCCGACGCCGGACGAATGGCCGAGAACCGGTAGCCCATGCGGCCGAGCACGCCGATGCGGATGTTCTCGAACACCGAAAGCCTGGGGAACACGTTGGTGATCTGGAAGGACCGCGCGAGCTTGCGCCGGTTGATCTCATGGGCCGGCAGTCCGGCGATCTGCGTGCCGTTCAGCAGGATCGATCCCGCCTGTGGCGTGTACATCCCCGAAATGAGGTTGAACAAGGTCGATTTGCCGGCGCCGTTCGGCCCGATGATGGCGTGCCGCTCGCCCGCGTGCACTTCAATGCTGAGATTGGTGATGATCGGCGAGGCGCCGAAAGACTTGTACAGGCCGCTAATGGCCAGGGCCGGCGTGCTCATGCGATGTTCCGCGCCCTGCCGGGCGGGGCGCGCAGCGCGGTCCGCAACACGGCCAGGGAGGCCGCCAGGATCGCCGCCGGCGCGAGCCAGGTCCACAGCGACAGCACCTCGACGTTCATTCCCCAGATCTTCGCCGTCTTCACCACCTTGGCCGCGGCGCTTGCACCGCGGCCGGGATCGGCGCCGAAGGTCGCGCCGAACAGTTCCAGCATGAAAATCGCAGCCACCAGCACACCCAATATTGCCGGGATTTGCATCGCCCTGCGCAGCAGCGTCGGCCGGGAATCCGACTTCACCGCGGCAGCGACCCGGGCGCCCAGTCCGCCGATACCCTCGGGGAAGAACAGCATCACCGCGATGAACAGGAACCCCTGGTAGAGCAGCCACAGGCGCGTGAGGTCGGAGAAGATATGGGCGAAACCCACCAGCAGGCTGGCGCCGAGGACCGGCCCGAAAAAAATGCCGGTGCCGCCGATGAAGGTGCCGAGCACCACCGCAGCCGAGACATCGATCGCGAACACGATGTAGTTGGCGCTTTCGTTGGCCACGGCGAGCAGTCCCCCCGCGATGCCCGACACGCCGGCCGAGATGGCGAAGATCACAGTCCTGGTCCGGTGTACGTCGTATCCCATGAAGCGCAGGCGCTGCTCGTTCTCGCGCAGCGCCAGCGTGACCCGCCCCAGCGGCGTCCTGCCGTAGAGCCAGAGCAGCAGGACTACCAGCACGAACCAGCCCAGGGTCAGGTAATAAACGTGGATTTCCCTGGCGAAGGAAATCCCGGCCCAGGCCTTGCGCGTTGCGGACAGGCCCGATTCGCCGCCGAACACCCCGCCCAGATTGGGCGCGATGCCGTGCAGCAGTTCGGCGAAGGCGAAGGTGATCATGGAGAAATACACGCCGCTGCGCCGGGTGGCGAAATAGCCGGCGATGATGCCGACGGCGAGGCCGCCCAGGCCACCCGCCAGCGGTATCAACGGGGTGGGAATCGGATAGCCCGCCTCGGCCAGCCGCATGGCGTGGAGAGCGGCGAAAGCCCCCGCCCCATAGTAGGCGGCATGACCGAAGGACAGCATGCCGCCCTGGCCGATCAGCACGTTGAAGCCCAGCGCGAACATTGCGGCGATCAGCATTTTCGTGAACAGGCTGACGGTGCTCGAATCCACCCCGAACATCCCCGGCAACAGCAGCACGCCGAGGAGCATCGCGGCGAGAATCGATGCGAGGTTGCGTGCACCGGTTGCGGGGAGCGCTGTCCGGAGCATCGGGCTATTCCCTGGCGCCCAGCAGTCCGGTCGGCCGGAACATAAGCACGATCAGCATTGCGATGACCGGCATCGATCCGGCGAGCGAAGAAATCTTGAGCGTGAGCAGTCCCCCGCTGCGCGCGGCCCATTGCCCCAGCCCCGCGAGTTCGAACAGGTCGCCCAGGCTGTAGTCGATGCCGACCGAGAACGAACTGAGCAGGCCGATCAGGAGCGAGGCCACCAGCGCGCCTTCCAGTGACCCCAGGCCGCCCACCACCACCACCACGAACACGCTTACCCCGAGTTCCAGCGCCATGTTTGGGTTGACGGTGAAGTAGGCCCCGCCCACCACCCCGGCTACCCCGGCCATCCACGCGCCGACGCCGAACACCCCGAGAAAGACCAGGGGGACGTTATGGCCCAGCGCCTCCACCATGGCGGGGCGCTCCACCGACGCGCGCACCACGATCCCGACCCGGGTGAATTTGAGCATCAGGTAAAGGATGCCGAACATCACGACGGCGATGATGCCGATGAACACGCGAAAGAACGGATAGCTGATGCCGAAGGCCGAGAATGCGGCGAAGCGCAGTGCTTCGGGCGTGGCGTACTCGACCGGATAGTTGCCGAACGCGAGCTTGATGAATTCCTCGACCAGCAGCGCGAGGCCGAAGGTGATCAGCAACTCGTGGCCATGCCCGTGGCGATGGGTCGGCCGCAACAGGTAGCGCTCGATCAGCATGCCGACGAGCGCGACCAGCAGCGGCGCAACCAGCAGACCGGGCCAGAAACCCAACCTTGTGCCCATCGCGTAGGCGAAGTACGCACCGAGCATGTAAAACGATGCGTGGGCGAAATTCAGGATGCCCATCATGCCGAAAATCAGGGTGAGGCCGGCCGACACCATGAACAGCAGCAGTCCGTGAATGATGCCGTTCAGGGTCGATACGACGAAAAATTCCATGCCTCCCCCGGGACCGCTAGCAGCCTGCCGGACTCAGCCGGCAGTTTGTCACTGAATTTGTCATCGCAGGTTGAGCAAAAGTTGCATGAGTCGTGTTGTTTGCGCGGATGATGAGGCCATCCGCACAAAAAACACGATTTCGAAGAAAAGCGCAGCGCGTTTTGCCTTTATCCAAGGTCCTTGATTCAGTCCGGGGGTCCGGATGGCCTCATCATCCGGACTGAATCAAGGATCAATACCGTCTCCGGGCCGGGGAAAGCGGCTCCGGGGACTGCGGCAGTTGAGCAAAGAAAAGATGAATCGTGTTTTTGCACGGATGATGAAGCCATCCGCACAAAAACACGATTTCGATGAAAAGCTATCAATCGGTTTTGCCTTTATCCGGGAAAAGCGCAGCGCGTTTTGCCTTTATCCAAGGTCCTTGATTCAGTCCGGATGGCCTCATCATCCGGACTGAATCAAGGATCAATACCGTCTCCGGGCCGGGGAAAGCGGCTCCGGGAACTGCGATGGTTGAGCAAAGAAAAGATGAATCGTGTTTTTGCACGGATGATGAAGCTATCCGCACAAAAACACGATTTCGAAGAAAAGCTATCAATCGGTTTTGCCTTTATCCAGGAAAAGCGCAGCGCGTTTTGCCTTTATCCAAGGTCCTTGATTCAGTCCGGATGGCCTCATCATCCGGACTGAATCAAGGATCAATACCGTCTCCGGGCCGGGGAAGCGGCTCCGGGGACTGCGGCAGTTGAGCAAAGAAAAGATGAATCGTGTTTTTGCACGGATGATGAAGCCATCCGCACAAAAACACGATTTCGATGAAAAGCTATCAATCGGTTTTGCCT